>Ga0209425_10001672_pt1 | contig 25796 bp, 25 predicted proteins | sample COG_05_FD_184749 | JGI IMG/M metagenome (GOLD analysis project Ga0209425, IMG submission 184749) | Pelagic Microbial community sample from North Sea - COGITO 998_met_05 (SPAdes) (version 2) | ecosystem: Environmental > Aquatic > Marine > Neritic zone/Coastal water | place: Helgoland, sampling...
ACGTTGATAGGCTGGATGTGGAAGCGCAGTAATGCGTGTAGCTGACCAGTACTAATAGCTCAATTGGCTTGATTTATGCACTGAAAAAAATTTTTATAGTTGGTATTAGTTATTATAAAAAAACTATTTTTAAATAAGATATATTGAAAATTTTACTAAGCTATTCAAAATATTTTTTTTATTTATATTGAAAATGTTTTTATTAAAGTAGATATCTGAACTAATTTAAATAGTTCTTTATAGTTTAAATTTTTTGAGTTTAGCAACAAATTTACTTTTTTTTTATCTACAAATTCAAGATCCATAAACTCTGAACTTCTTAAGGTGTCATTGATAAATTGACTCATAGTATCATTGAACAGGTTGTTTGCAGGATTAAAACCTTTCTTTTTAACTCTTTTTAAAATTTTTTTGTTTAAATTGCTCTTCATGCATTCTCTTAAAATATTTTTCGTAAAACCCTTGTTTATTTTAATTTTTGAATCTAAAGAGAAAGTATAAGTGGCAAGTCTCCAATCAAGAAATGGAAATCTGCATTCTACTCCATGAGCCATTGAAAACTTATCATATTTTCTTAAATTCATTTGCATAGCTCTATAATGGTAATCTGTATAGAGTTCCTTATTTAAATTATTAAAATTATCCATATTATCAAATTCTATTGTTGGATAATTTGCAGGATCTTGATTAAAAATATTGATATTATTTTTTTTAGCACTGTTTAAATTTAAATAATTTTTAGATTTTTTTTTAACAAATTCTAAAAATATTTTGAAAATATTTTCATCTTTGTTTACATCTTCATTCATTTTTAAGTGAATTTTAAATAGATCAAACCATTTATACAATTCCTGGGGAAATTTACAGTCTTTCATAGAAATTCTTGGGTAGCCTGAATAACCAGCTAACAATTCGTCACCACCGTGACCATCAATAGATACTTTAATGTTTTTTTTTCTTATACTTTTATAGATATTCCATGGGCCAATTCCATCATCACCACTCACATCTTCTTGGTGATATATAATTTTTATAATCTCTTCTGGACTAACTTCATCTAAATTTACTTTAATAATATTTTTGGTAAGAGATAAATTTTCAGTAGCAGCAATAGCATAATCTGTTTCATTATTTTTTTCATTTTGATAATCTAAAATAAATGTGTTTTGTGGATAAGATATGTTTGAGTCATTTTTTAAACCATTAATGGCATGAACTATTGAAGATGAGTCAAGACCACCACTTAATGAGGTAGAAGTTTCAACGTCACTTATCATTCTTATTTTGCAGGCATCATAAAAAATTTCTTTGAATCTATTAACTTGGTCTTCGTATTTTTTTAAAGGTTTCTCAAGATGATCTATTGTTGACCACCACTTTTCAACTTTAACACTTTTATCATGGCTAATTTTTAATTGATGACCAGGAGGTAATTCATATACATTCTTAAGAAATGTGTTTTTAGATGTTAAATATGATTGATTTGAGAAACTTTTAGATAAATATATTAAATAATTATTATCAAAATGTGGTTTATTTTTTTTTTCCAAATGCATAAAAGATTTTAATTCGGATGCGAAAAAAAAAAATTCTTTGTTAATCATGTAGTAAAATGGTTTAACACCAAATCTGTCTCTAGAAATAAAAATTTCTTTTTTTTTATTATCCCATATAGCAAAAGACCACATGCCATTAAATTTTAAATTACATTTTTCTCCCCAGTGTTTATAGGATGCAAGTATAACTTCAGTATCTCCACTACTTCTAAATTTATATCCTGTTTGCTTAAGTTCATTTTTTAATTCTAAAAAATTATAAATTTCACCATTATAAGTTATATGATATCGGCCATTGTCATAACTCATTGGTTGGCTTGAATTGTCACTTAAGTCAATAATACTCAGTCTTGTATGGCCAAGTCCTATTTTACGATCATCAGTTATAAATGTACCACTTCCATCTGGTCCACGATGGTGGAGGGAATTTTTAAAATTTTCTATTTCAAATTTATTGATTGGTGTTTCTCTTAAGCTTAATATACCTACAATCCCACACATATTTTTATACTATAAAAACTTATTATTTAGAAAGTTCGCTAACAAGAGACGAAATTTTTTTGTCATTAATATTTATTTTTTTCATTACTTTTTTTGACTCTAAGGGTGCATACCTAAATGCAATTTCAAGTAATTTCATCCAATATTTGTTATTTTTTTTTCTAGTATTTTCAATTTGTTTAATTATAAGTTTATTCTTTTTCATATAGTAGTACTCTATAACAGATAAAAAAAAATACATGAAAATTAAAATCAAAAAAAATCTTATATTTGATGAAAGAAAAAAACCATTAATAATTGCCGAAATATCTGGAAATCACAATCAAAGTAAAAAAAAATTTTTAGAACTTATAGATAAAGCACATAAAAATGGAGCTGATCTAGTAAAAATTCAAACATATGAACCTCAGGATTTAACTATAAAATCTTTCACAAAGGAATTTAAAATAAATAAGGGAACATGGCGCAATCAATACTTATGGAATTTATATAAAAAAGCACACACTCCTTTCAAGTGGCATTACGATGCTTTTAAACTTGCTAGGAAAAAAAAAATTAATTTATTTAGCACACCGTTTAGTAAAAGAGGTGTAGATTTTTTAGAAAAATTTAATGTTCCATTATACAAAATATCATCTTTTGAGCTTATAGATCATAAACTGGTTGATTTAATCGCAAAAACGAAAAAACCAATAATATTATCTACTGGACTTTCAAATATTAAAGAAATTAAAGAAGCTGTTAAAATTATTAATAAATATCACAATAAAGTTATAATAATGCATTGTGTATCAGAATACCCTACAAAATTAGAAAATATAAATTTTCAAAGAATAAATAAATTAAAAAAAATATTTAAAAAGAATTTAATTGGATTATCAGATCACACTAACAATATATATTCATCACAAATGTCATTAGCTTTTGGTGTTGTTGCAATAGAAAAACATATTAAATTATCAGAAAATTCAAAATCAACAGATTCTAAATTTTCAATATCTCTTGATGATTTAAATATTCTTAGAAAAACCATCGACTCTATTTATGTAGGTATTAATTCAAAAGGTACATTTAAGCTTAATAAAGAAAATAAATCCTCATTGATCTTTAGAAAGTCTATTTTTACAATTAAAGATATCAAAAAGGATGAAGTATTTAGTAGTAAAAATCTTGATACTTTCAGATCAAAAATAGGAGTAAGTGCAAATAATTATCTTAAAATTATAGGCAAAAAAAGTAAAAAAAATTTAAAGAAATTTTCTCCAATTTATGGGAATCATTTCTAAATTACTTATTTGAGTTTTATTTCATCAATATTATTTGCAATAGAAGAAATAATTTTTTTAAAATTATTATTATTTTTTCTTAAAAATGTTGCAAAAGTTTCTAATTTATAGACTTCATCTTTATTACGTATATTAAGAATATTCTTAACTATTGTTAAAAAATATTTTTTACCACCAACATTGTAATCACTAATTAGATATTCAAATAATAAAGAGTTAAAATCTTTCTCATTAGCAAATTTAAGTTTGGACCAATTTTTTTTTAATAATTTTGTATACTCAAATTTATCAGACCAAAAATTAGTTAATTTTAATTTTGAACATTTCCAGAATATTTTTTCTGACGAAATACATTTAAATCCAAAATAAATACCTTCTAAAAGAGCATTACTATGATGTGAAATTAAAATTGTATTTTTATTTAACTTTTTTAACATCTCATAATTTTTGGTTGGTGTATCCAAAATAATTAAATTGTTGTTCTTTTGAATTTCATTTTTCAATAAATGAAATATTTTTTTATCCCAAATTGCTTGTTTACCCATGTGTTTATTATAAAAATTTGGATGAGCTTTAAGTAATATTTTATTTTCATCCACTTTTAGGAGCTCACTCAAGGTGAATAAAAGCCATTCTTTAGAATTCTTAAATCCATCTTTACCAAAAATTAATTGAGCATCTGTAAAAGAGTGAGCATAAACAATATGTGTGAATTGAGAATAATCAATATTATTTATTTTTTTAAATTTAGTTTTTTTAATCCAGGGAAGTATTTGATTTTTATATATTATTTTTTCTAGAGAATGATTGGTTTTTTTGATTAATTTCTTTTCCAGATTGTAAGAATTATTAAACATCAGAAAATCTCCATACTTTAAGTTTCTATTTTTTTTAGAATAATTGATTCTAAATAAACCTCTTGGAAGATTATTTGAGTAAATTGTAATTTTTTCTTTTAAAAAAATTTGAAATAAAATTCCATTTAAATACATGCCATGATCAATATATGCAGCAACAACATTTTTTTTGATTTTATTTGTATTATATATAATTCTTAAGGCACGATTTAAATTTAATATATAATTTTTATAATAGTAATACTTGCTAGTATAGCTTCTGTAATCTTTGAATGTTTGTGAAAGAATATGAGTGGACAAATCAATATTTTGATATTTAATGTTTATCATATCCTTATTGAAAAATAATATTTCTATAACAGTCTTGATAAAAAAAAAATTAAGTCTTAAATCTAATAATCGCTTGGGTTTAAAAATAGATATTTTTATACTATTTTTAAAATCTTTTTGAAAATTTTTTACGCAACTTTTAACGATAAATTCGTATGGGCCGACTAAAGGCCTTGTAGAATAGAAATGATAGTTTTTCATTTGCAAATATTAAATGCTAATTTATAAAAATTATTTAATTTTCTATTTTGCTTTAGTGCCTTCTGAAAGAAATTTTTATTTGGAGACGTAAAAAATCTATCACCTTCTTTTAATTCAGTCATTATGTTTTTTTTTTCATTAAGAGCTTTTTCAATGACTTTTATTACATATTTTTTTTTAAGCAAAGAGTATACGTTCATAGATATCTCGTTTTGAAAATTTTTAAACAATTTTATTAATAAACTTATATTTCCTGGGTGAAGGAACTATTGGATAAAAGCAATTATTTTTTATTTACAGATATTGAATATTAATTTATTAATTAGCAATTAAATAAACCTTTTTTAAATTAGAGAATTTTATTTCAACATGTTTATTAAAATATTTACTTTTCATAATACTATTAATATAGGGGCTATATTGCAAAGCAGGATATTAAAGGATTTTGTTGAAAAAGAAACATTTCTTTATACAGAATTTGATAATTTTCAGCCTAAAAAAACATTACACGCCGAATATATTAAACCTTTAATAACAAAAAATTTCTATAAGTTTAAAAATACAATTCATAAAAATTTTAAAATTTATAATTGGAAAAGAAAATTAAATAAAAATTATTCAAGGAATCTAGAAAAGAAAGATACAAAAAAATTTGTTAGCATATATGGAAGTGATGAAATATGGAATGTTCAAAATCATTATTATGGATATGACCCACATTTTTTTGGTTATAAAAATAACTCAAAAAAAATTTCCTATGCAGCAAGTTTTGGAAAAGCAAAATTGGAGCTAATAAGCAAAATTCAAAGAACTGAACTTAGCAAATTGTTGGGTGAATTTGAAAATATTTCTGTTAGAGATGAAAATTCTTGTAAAATAGTTAAACAGTTGATTGGTTATGAGCCTCAAATTGTTCTTGACCCAATATTTTTGTCAGATTTACCAATTTTGGATAATAAAGATGTTTTTATTGATAAAATTGAAAAAGATTTTGCTATAATTTATGGAGATTACTTTTCAGAAGATCAGAAAAAAATTATTTTAAATTTTTGTAAAAAAAAAAATTTAGAGCTTATTTCAATAAGTTATTACTCTAAATGGGTAAAAAAAAACTATATTAATTTAGATCCAACAATATTTTTTCAATTATTTAAGAAATCTAAATTTGTATTTACATCAATGTTTCATGGCATAATGTTTTCAATAAAATTAAAAAAACAATTTTATTATAGCGTCGATCCTGTAAGGGTTAATAAAGTTTCTTACGTAATAAGTGAGTTTAAACTTAATAAAAGAGAAATTAACGCATCAAATAATCTAGATAGTGATATAGATTATAGTGAAATTAACAAATTTTTTGAACAATGGCTTAATAATAGCAAAAGTTTTTTAATTGACAGTATAAATAAGAATATCAAATAAATAATTCATGAATATTGCAATAATACCTGCACGTAAAAATAGTAAGAGAATAAAAAATAAAAATATCAAATTTTTTTTTGGAAAACCAGTTATTAGTTATGCTATTAAATGTGCAGAAAAATCAAAATTATTTGATAGAATTATAGTATCTACAGATAGTAAAAAAATTGCAAAAATTGCTCAAGAATTTGGGGCCGAAGTTCCATTTTTAAGACCAAAAAAAATTTCCTTAGATAAAGCTAATACTATAGATGTTATAAAACATACCTTAAATTGGTTAAGTGAAAAAAACGTTAACCCTGATTATGTATGTTGTATTTATCCAGTAACGCCATTATTAAAAATATATGATCTTAAAAAAGCATATTTTATAATTAAAAAAAATAACTATGATTTTGTCATATCATCTGCAAAATATGATCATCCACTTGAAAGAAGTTTTGAAATAAAAAAGAATAAAATTAAATTATTTGACTCAAAAAAAGTTAATTCAAGAACGCAAAAATTAAAAATTTTTGATCATGATGCTGGCCAATTTTATTGGGGTAAAAAAAAGTCATGGATTAAAAACAAAAATATTCTAACTGAAAAATGTTTTGCTTACAGATTGCCAAAATCAAGAGCCCAAGATGTTGATAATATTGAAGATTGGAAATTTGTAGAAAAGATATTTAAATTAAATTATTGAGTTGTAAAATTTATGATTGAAAATTATGGTCAACAGGATTTAAGAAAATTAAATTTAAAAAAATTTAATTTTTTAAAAAATAAAAAGATTGTCACTAATGGTGAATTCTGTAAAAAATTTGAAAAAAAAATTTTAACAATTTCAAAATCAAAATACTCTGTAGTTTGTAATAATGGTACATCTGCAATATTAATGGCAATTTTAGCATTAAATAAAAAAGAACTTATAACAATTATTCCAAATATAAATTTTGTAGCAGCGGCAAGTATAATGACTTTACTGAAAAATAATTTTGTTTTATGTGATGTAAACCCTAAAACAGGTATGGTAGATTTAGAAAATTTTAAAAAGTGTTTAGAGGGCTGTAAAAAAAAAAATATAAAGCCCAATTTATTTATACCGGTACATTATGCGGGAAATATTCTTGAACTAAGTGAAATTCAAAAAATTTGTAAAAAAAAAAAAATTGATATAATAGAAGACGGTTGTCACAGTTTTGGCAGTTCAAAAAAAACTAATACAGTTGGTAATTGTAAAAATAGTATAATGACTACATTTTCATTTCACCCTGTAAAAAATATTACCACATTAGAGGGAGGAGCAATAACAACAAATAATAAAAAAATATTTGAAAAATTATTAGATTTAAGGTCACATTCATTAAAAAATACTTCAATAGAAGAACCTTATAGATTAGTTAGCCCATCACTAAATTTTAGAATGTCTGAGATTAATGCTGCGATAGGTATAGACCAAATAACATTGTTAAATTATTTTAAAAAAAAAAGAAATAATCTTGTTAAAAAATATATTGAGGAGCTTTCCATATTTAAAAAAAATTTTGATATATTAAATTTTGACAATAAAAATTTTTTTTGGCACTTATTTGTTATAAAATTAAAAAATAAAAAAATAAAAAAAAAATTAATGCTATTTCTTAAAAAAAAAAAAATTGGTTCTCAAGTTCATTATAAACCATTATTTCATCATAAAGTTTTCAAACAAAATATTCTTTTAAATTATTCCAAAAATTCATCAAATTTTTATAATTCGCAATTATCACTTCCTCTGCACCCTAAAATGTCAGCAAAAGATGTGAAAAAGATTTCAAACACGTTAAATACTTTTTTTAATAAATGAAAAAAAATGAGTATATGTTATTTAAAATTTTTAAAAAAAAATCAAATATTTCATGAAAAAAATAATTAAATGAAAAGATGTACAAGCTGTTTGCTTCCTGAAACACACGAGACCATCCAGTTTGACGAAAATAATAAATGTAATATTTGCCATAATCAAGATTTTAAAAATGAAAAAATAAATTACGATCAAAAGAAAAAAGAACTTAATGAATTAATTAAAAATTATAAAGGTAAATATGCCTACGACTGTATAGTTCCTTTTAGTGGGGGTAAGGATAGTACATTTGCACTTTATTACATTGTTAAAAAATTAAAATTAAAACCTCTTGTTGTTAGATTTGACCATGGTTTTCTTAGACCTAATCTTGAAGAAAATGTAAAAAGATGTCAAAGAAAACTGGGATTTGATATGTTGACATTCACACCTAACTGGAAAATTGTTCAAAAATTAATGTTAAGGTCTTTTTTAGATAAAGGAGATTTTTGTTGGCACTGTCATACAGGTATATTTTCATATCCCATGTGGATTTCAATTGAAAAAAATATTCCATTAATTTTCTGGGGTGAAAAACAATCAGAGTATACAGCTTATTATTCCTTTGATGACGAGGAGGAGGTAGATGAAAAAAGATTTAATAGATTTATAAATCTTGGAGTAACTGCAGATGATATGTTTTTAAGATTAAATGGTGAAGTAGATAAAAGAGATCTTTTACCATTCTCATATCCTCATATTGATCTTTTAAAAAAAATTAAAAGTAAATCAATCTGTTTAGGATCATTTATTTCTTGGAATCCAAAACAACAGTCAGAACTAATAAAAAAAGAATTAGGATGGAAGGGAGATGAGGTAGAAAATGTACCACCAGAATATGATTATGAAAAAATAGAATGTTACATGCAAGGAGTTAGGGATTATATCAAATACTTAAAAAGAGGTTATTCTAGACCTTCTCATTTGTCAGCTATCGACCTAAGGAATAAAGTGATTTCTAAAGAGAAAGCAAATGAGAATATAAAACTCTATGAAGGCAAAAGACCTTATAGTCTTGATTTATTTTTAAAATTTATTGGTTTAAATGAAAATGAGTTTAACGAAGTTGTTAAAGAACATGTTGTTTCGCCACATAAATTTATTGATAAACCAAATGAAAATGCAAAAAAACCAAATGATTTTAACAAATGGTCAAAAGAAGGTGAGGCTGATATACAATTTTCATCTGAAATGTTTAAAGATTGGAAATCAAATTTATAAAATTCATGTTAAAAAAAAGGTTAATTCCAAAATTAATGTTTAAAGTAAAGGAAATTAATCAAGAAAGATATCCAGTTATAGTTACTACTAAAAAATTTAATAACATTAAGTTTGTAGGAGATCCAATTTCACAAGCAAAAATATTTGAATCTCAGCTCACAGATGAATTATTTTTAATTAATATGGACTCTTTAGATCTTGATAAAAACCAATTTTTATTGGATTATTATATGGAATTTTCAAGTAAAATTTTTATGCCTCTTACTATAGGGGGAGGAGTAAAAAATATTGATTCATTTAAAAAGTTATTAAAAAATGGAGCTGATAAAGTGTGTTTAAATACTGCCGCTATTGAAAACCCAAAAATAGTAACCGAAGCCTCTAAAATATTTGGCTCTCAATGCGTTGTAGTTTCTATTGATTTTAAAAAAATCGATAATAATTATTTTGTATTTTACAAAAATGGTAGAATTAATACTAAAAAATTACTTTTCGAATGGGTCAAGGAAATCGAAAAGTTAGGTGCAGGAGAAATAGTTTTAACTGATATTGATAAAGATGGAGTCTCTGAAGGGTTAAATATTGAAGTAGCTAAAAAGGTTTCAGAATCTTCTAAATTACCAATAATTATGTCAGGTGGTTGTGGAGTGGCTCAACATTTTGTTGATGCCTTTAAAGAAACGAAAATTGAAGGAATTGCAGCTGGAAATTTTTTTTCTTTTAGAGATCAAAATATTCATCAAACAAGATCTCAAATTTTAAATAATGGAATAGAACTAAGAAAATAAGTGAAAATAAAAATCATAGATTTAGGAGTATCAAATATAAATTCTATTTATAAGTGTATATCATTTTTAGGTTTTGAGTCTGAAATTGTCCAAACACCAGACAAGTTAATTGATGCAGATAAAATAATTTTTCCTGGCGTTGGTGCTTTTAGCAATGTGATGAAAATTATAGAAAAAAATAATTGGGATGACATACTAAAAAAAAAAATTTTACATGATAAAGTGTCTATTTTAGGTATATGCCTTGGAATGCAATTATTATGTAAGGAAAGTACTGAGCATGAAAAAAAATCTGGTTTAAATATTTTTGATATTGATGTTAAAAAATTAAGTAAAAAAATTAATACTAACAAGTTTAAATTACCTCATATTGGTTGGAATAGTGTTAAAATTAAAAAAAAATCAATTCTATTTGATGGAATTAAAAATGAATCAGATTTTTATTTTGATCATTCTTATGGCATTTTAGATTTAGAGAAAGATGTTGATTGTGTTACTAATCATGAGATAGATTTTGCATCTGCAATAAGTTATAAGAACGTATTTGGAGTTCAATTTCACCCAGAAAAAAGTCTGGATGATGGAAAAATTCTTTTAAAAAATTTTATAACAAAAATATGAAAAAAAATAATAAATTTATAGCAAAAAAAATTTGGAAAAGAGCTCTAAAAGTAATACCGACAGGCAATATGCTTTTATCAAAAAACCCAAACAGGTTTCTACCTAATAGATGGCCTACATATTATAAAAAAGCTAAAGATTGCTATATTTGGGGTGTTGATGGAATAAAATATATGGATGTTAGTACTATGGGCTTTGGAACAAACATACTCGGATACTCTAATAGTAAAGTTGACAAAGTTGTCCATAATTCTATCGACAAAGGAAATATGTCAACTTTGAATGCACCTGAAGAAGTTTATTTAGCTGAAAAATTAATTGAAATTCACCCATGGTTTGAAATGGTCAAATTTGCGCGTACTGGTGGAGAAGCAAATTCTATAGCTATTAGAATTGCTAGAGCATCATCTGGAAAAGATGGAGTTGCAATATGTGGATATCATGGATGGCATGATTGGTATTTATCTTCCAATATTCAGAATAAAAAAAATTTAGACACCCATCTTATTAAAAAGTTACAAACTGACGGGGTACCAAAATCTTTAAAAAATACGGTTTTTCCTTTTGAGTACAATGATTTTGAAACATTGAAGAAAATTGTAGAGAAAAATAAAATAGGAACCATTAAAATGGAAGTTTATAGAAATATAGAACCAAAAAATGATTTTTTAAAAAAAGTAAGAAAATTAGCTGACAAAAAAAACATTGTTTTAATTTTTGATGAATGCACATCGGGATTTAGAAAAAGTTATGGCGGTTTACATAAAATTTATGGTGTTAAACCTGATATGGCTATTTTTGGAAAAGCTCTAGGTAATGGCTATGCAATTACTGCTGTTCTGGGTAAAAGAGAAATAATGGAAAGTGTACAAAATACATTTATCAGTAGTACATTTTGGACAGAGAGAATTGGCTCTGTTGCAGCTTTAGAAACATTAAAAATCATGAAAGATATTAAATCTTGGAAATTAATAGACAATATAGGAGCAAATATTAAAAAAACTTGGAAAGAAATTTCTAAAAATACTAATGTGCCAATAGAGATATCAGGATTAAATTCTTTGGCTCAATTTAAAATTATATCAAGAGATTCCAATGTATTTAAAACCTTTATAACTCAAGAAATGTTAAAAGAAAATATCTTAGCATCAGACACAATTTATGTGTCAATTAAACACAATAAAAAAATTTTGGAAAAATACTATGAAAATCTTGAAAAAATATTTAAAATTATAAGCAAATATCAATATAGCAATAATGCTAAATTTCTTTTAGAAACTAGAGAAAGTTCAATGGGTTTACCAAGACTTAACTAACTAGCCATACCATCATTTGCACCATCAATACATGTAAAATCTTCTATTCCACCATGGGGGTCAGCACCAGGTTTGGGCATGTATTTTTCTAAAAACTCTTTCTTTAAATTTCCAAAAATTTTATTACCTTCATCATCATCTTTTTCAGCCCTTTCGATTTCTTTCCATCTATTTTTTGGAAACTTAACATATAAATTAAAACATTTTCTAATTTCCTTGATCTCATGGGGGGGGTATTGTGGCATATTTAACTGACCAGTATCTTTTTCATCTGGATTTGATGCAGTTGACTTAACTAGTGTTTCAGGTTTGATCAGATCTAAATCTTCACACATTCTTCTTAAAGGAGTCCCATGAAAAGGAACAAATGTACTTATATTAGAATTATCTGCTTCTATTTGACGATTAAGTTCTATTGTATCGAAGGCTAATTTCTTAGTTTCAGTTGGAAAACCAGTGATATTATTAAGTGTGTAGCTTACATCATATTTATTTGGTATTTTTAATTTTTCAATAATATTTTTATTAGACCACCTTCTATCTAAAATTTTTTTTCTAAACTCTTCATTACCATGTTCTATACCAAAGGAAACTCTATCTAATCCTACTTCTTTAAGTTTTTTCATATTATAATCTGTGATAGTTTCTGGTCTAGTTTGCATCCAAAATGGTATCTTAATTTCTGAGTACATTTCTATAAATTCTTCAAACTCTTTTTTATTCATCGCCAAAAATGTATCTGCCCAAAAATAGTGATATTCAACACCCAAATCATTTTTAAAATGTTTTAGTTCTTTTGAAATTAAATCAATGCTCTTTTTTCTAAAAAAACCACCATCAGTTTGTTCGTTGTATAGTTTCATTTGGTCTGGAGAATTACAAAAAGTACATGTATATGGACAGCCTCTTATAGTTTCTACAGGAAACATCTTGTAAATTTGACCACCCATTGGTCTAAATAGTCTGTTAGTTTCAAAAAGACTTAGATCTATTATTGGATTTTTATTTATGTCAACAGGTTTTGATATTGGATTTTTTATAATCTGGTTTCTATCTTTTAAATATTCTGGGCCTATTGTTTTAACCCAACAATTTGTTAATTTTGAAAAATCTTTTTTCCCATTTTTAATCATTTCACATAAATCAAGTAGCGCATTTTCTCCTTCACCAACACAAACTATATCTACAACTTCATTTTTAATTACCAATTCTGGAGCAAAAGTTGGGAATACTCCACCAGCTATTACTGGCACATTATTTTTTACTTTATAATCTTTAATATTATTTAAAAGTTTTTCTCCAAGTTCCCACATATCTTCAGTTGCAGAAATCCCAATTAAGTCAGGTTTAAATTTATTTATATGAATTTGCAGATCACCTTCCCATAGAGTTTCTTTCATTTTAATTCCTCTGCTAGCTAAGTTACTGGGGATAACTGCTAGGGTATCTTCCATCGCTTTATCTGAATTTGTACCAGTATCCACGAGATAATAAGTGGTATCGAAAACCTCAACTTTGTGACCTTTTTCTTTAAGCATCGCAGAAAATAAAGCAATCGCTGGAGGTATCATATTTGTTCCAAATAAATTTGGATATAAGAAAAGCACTTTAAGGTTCATTATTTAATCATATAAATCATTTTCAGAACATTCACAAGTATTGACTAAACATATGCTATATATATATTGACGCTACTGAAATGCATGGTGGGAAATAAATGTGAAATTCATTTGCTGTTCCTGCAACGGTATAGTCCGAGCGCCACCCAGTAAAGTCCGTTGTTGAATGAAGGCCAGGGAAAGTCTAGTTCTGCAATTAAAATTGACATCGGCATAAATTAATTAATTCCAGATTTTTGGAATTAGAAAAGGGATATGCCAAATGATGTTAAGAGTATTTTTATATTTTATTTTATTTTCAACCAATCTTTATTCCAAAGAAATTCCTATCATTGTAATTTCTGCCGGTAAAACTCCTCAATCATATAGTTCTGTTGGTAGTCAAGTTACTATTATAGATTCAAAAACAATTGAACAATCATCAGAATCATTTTTAACTGATCTTCTGAACAATGAAGCTCAAGGACTAAATATTTTCCAGCTTGGTGGAAAGGGAACAAATACAGGGATTCAATTAAGGGGTTTACCAAAGCGTTATTCAACTGTTTATATAGATGGAGTAAAAATGAATGATCCTTCAGCAAGTGATAACGGATTTTATTCACAAGGTTTGTTTAAAGACTCAATTGATAGAATTGAGATTTTGAAGGGTAGCCAAAGCTCACTTTATGGTAATGGTGCTGTTGGGGGAACAATAAATATTTTTACTAAAAAAGGTAAATTAGGCAATCATCAAAATGCAACTTTAAGAACAGGTCAAAATAATACTCAGGATATTTTTTATTCATTTGATGGAGCAGATGAAAAGCAAAATTATTACGTTGGTTTGAACTATTATTCAACTGATGGAATTTCAGCTATGAATAATGATAATGACGAAGATGACCCCTATAAAAATAATAGTCTAACAGCAAATTATAGTTATGAAATTTCAGATAATAATACAATAGAAAATTCTTTAAGAGTAATTGATAGCTTTTTAAAATATGACTCACCTTCAAATAGTCAGGATGATTTAAAACCTCAAACAGATGATATTGAGGCTCACTATAATTTTAAATTTAATAACATTAATAACAACTTCAAGAATACTTTTGGTTTTAGTAAATCTGGTACATCAAGAGAAGTAACTGCAGCTAGTGGTAAAGAAAATGATTTTGTAGGCTCCAAAGATATTTATTCTTACTTAGGTGAATATAATTTTAACCTAGATAATAAGATAATCTATGGAACAGATGTAGAGTTTCTTAGGGCAAAATTTGACCATGAGCGTGCTGGAAATAAATTTAAGCTAACATCTGGTGCAGAAATTTATTCTCAGTATATTGATTATCAGTTTAGACCTTATGAGAATATCCATGCAACTATTGGAGGCAGAAATGATAAACATACAAGCGCAGGGGATGAACAATCATACAGAGTTACAGGAGCATATGATCTAGGTAGTAATAGCAAGATTAGATCTTCATATGGAACTGGTTTTCTATTTCCATCGTTATATGAAAGTGCTGGTTATATGTACACAAGAACAACGCCAGATAATATGAATGCTGAAAGAACTTCTAGTTTTGATATTGGCTATGAAACTTATTTTAACACACTAGATTTGGGATTTAATATTACTTACTTTGATATTAAAATTGAAGATCCATTAATGGGTTCAAATGTTGACTACATTCAGCAAAATTATACTGGTGGAAAAAATACAAGTAAAGGTATTGAGCTAGCCACAAACTGGACCGATAATAAGAAATTAAATATTGGCTTTAATTATACACTTACAAAATCTTATTCAGGTATGGATTGTGATAAACCGTTGAAAGATGCATTTGGGTATAAAAGCTGTATTGATCTGAATAATGGCTGGATAGATAGTGCAATGGTTCGTGTACCTTTGCATGCATTTAGCTCAAAGATTGATTATCAAATTAATAAAGATGTAAATACTTCATTAATGATAACTTATAAGGGACGAACAAGAGATTATGGTACTGTTAATCAAGATAGCTATAGAGATCAAATCCTTGATGAATATTTTTTAGTAGATTTAGCAAGTTCTTACAAGCTCAGTGAAGGGTATAAGTTAGATTTTTCACTTAAAAATGTATTTGATGAAGATTATGAAAATGCAAATCTTTATACAGGTACACCAAGAATAATGAATATTGGTTTAAAAAAATCATTTTAATTTAAAATGAAAGTTATTGACTATAAACATTATGACAAGGCTTTCGATTATGATCCAAGAATAGAAAAAGTAAATAGCACTAACATTGTGAATATATCAATATCTAAAAATTTATTTAATAATTATAATTTTGCTTTTATGATACCGAATTTACTTGATGAAGGCTATCAACGTCCAGTAGGATCTTTTTAAGATGGACAACTATTTAAAATTAGAGTAAAGAGTGTTTATTGATTGTGGACTATATTATAAAAAATATTAAATTTAATGCGTTTGCCATTTGCATAATACTTATTTTAACTTTTTCTAGACTGATTCCTCATCCACCAAATTTTACTCCAATAATTTCTGTTGCTATAATGAGTGGTTATCTATTAAAAAATCTTAATTTAGCGTTTATTGTATTGATTATATCAATGTTAACTTCAGATTTATTAATAGGATTTCATGGAAATATGCTCTTTGTTTATTTGCCATTATTTTTAATAGCATATTTGTTTTTTAAAATTTCTGATAAAGTAAATACAAAAAATCTATTAATTTTTAGCTTATTAGGCTCATTTATTTTTTTTATTTTTTCAAATTTTGGCGTCTGGTATTTCTCAACCATCTATGAAAATAATTTAAGTGGATTGATAAACTGTTATATTATGGCAATTCCTTTTTTTAAAAATACTTTAATTTCAACTATACTTTTTTCCTATTCAGCACTATTTGCAAATAGCTTTAGTAACAAATTACTTTTAAAAAATTAAAGTTATTTTTTTTAAAGTAAAGATTGTAATGAAAAATAAAAAAATTTTACTTTTACATTCTTTTAATTCACTTCAAACATTACCATCTAGTTATGGTAAAATAATTCATGACTTAAATAATAAATTTGAAAATTTTTACATTGTAAACACTGATCGACTCGAAATAATATTTAGATCTAAAATAGAAAAAGTAAATAAAACTAAATTTTTTAATAAAATTAAATTAATTGATCCAAATAATATAGAGGAACTTAACCAGTTTATTGATAATGATGAGTGTTTGGTTATTAATGGAATATCAAGACGGGTTAGATATTTTTCAATTTTTTATTATCTTGCAAAAAAAAATATTCCACAAATAATGATAACTAACATGGGCCATGTACAGCCACCACCAAGTTATTATCAAGGAAAATTTAAACATATTTTAAATAATTTTTTTGTAAGAGTATTCCCACATTACTTATACAATCTTCTTGTTTTTTTTAATATTTTTTTAAAAATTGATATAAGATTTATAAGTAATCAAAATTTATTTGATCAAATTAAATCTAGTTCATTTAAAAGAGACTTATCTCATGTAAAAGAATTCAAATTAGTAAATAGTTTTCATTATGAAGAAGAAATTTATAAAAAAAAATCAGAAAACAAACATATTTTGCTTCTAGAGCTCCCTCCAAACTATTTGGATGTTTCAGAAATTACAGGTAAATTTAATAAAAAAGAGTTAAATGAACATTACCTACAATTAAATAATTTTCTCATAAAATTAAAAAATCTATATAAAAAAAAAATAATAGTTTCTATATCTCCAAAATATAAATTTAAAGAGGCCAGGTTAAGATTTAAAAATTTTAAGATTGTTAATCGAAATGTTCAAAATTACATAAGAGATTCATTTATGGTAGTTTTTTATGACTCCAGTGTAATTTTGTACGCAGCATTGTCTAAAAAACCTATAATAAATATCAAATCTGAAATTTATGAAAAGAGAAACTTTAAAACTAACCTTTATAATCAATTGTTAAATCTTAAAGAAATTAATATTTATGATGATTTTAATTATAATAAAATTGAATTAATGAAAGATTTAAAAAAGAGAGTTAAATCTTATAATAATTTCTTTAAAAAATATCTTCCTAAAAATAAAAACTCAGGAAATAAGGAAATTATAAAAATTATAAAAAAAAAATATTTTTAATTTTCCTTCTTATAAATTTTTAAAATATAATTTTTATTATGAATTTTAAATTGTGCAGGATAATCTTCATTATTGGCAATTCTTAGAATATTAAACTGACTCTTTATAGATTTATTAATATTTAATTGATTGCTATCAGAATATCTTCTTTTATTGAAATTAGATGTTCCCTTCTGTTTGTTTCTTTTTAATTTAGGATATTTATCTAAAAATTTTTTAATAATATTTAACATTGCTTTTGCTTGCTTTTTTCTTATTTCATTGGATAGGTCATCTTTATCTAGCATAAATTTATCTCTTAGAAAAATATCTCCAGTATCAACTTCTTTTGCTGCTTCCAATAAAGATATATCAATAATATTTTTTCCTCTTAAAACTTGATATTGCACAGGTGCAAAACCCCTGTCTTTTGGCAATTTACTTGCATGCACAATAAGATTTAATTTATTTTTGTTTAAAAAATTTTCAGGGAGTATTTTTGTATTGTTTAAAATAAATACTATATCCTCATTTTTGATATTTTTATAATTTTTTTGAATACGAAAACTGTATTTTTTTTCTAAATTAAATTTATATTTTATTAAGCTTTGTTCTATCCAGTTATTATTTTTTTCAATTAAGAAAGTAACTTTAAATTTTTTTTTCTTAAATCCTTTCATAATATTAAAATTATAAATTTTTAATAAGTATTTTTATTTTTGATTCAGTGATATTATCTTTATTATTTAAAGAATTATATTCAAAATCTTTTTTAACGTATTTCCCCAACTCTTTAGTGGGTAATTTTTTGTAATTTCTTTTTTTACTAAAGTTAATAGTAGGTTTAATAATATAGAAATTTGAAAATTCAATGGTATTTATAGCATCATCTTTTGGACATAAGACTTCATGTAATTTCTCACCAGGTCTTAGGCCAATTATTTTAAAAGAAACATTTTTTTTTAATGCTCTAGCAAGATCTGTAATTTTTAATGAAATGCACTTTGGAATGAATATTTCTCCTCCCTGCATTCTCTCTAGTGATTTTAATACAAATTCAACACTATTCTCTAACGTCAAAAAAAATCTTGTCATTTCAGGATGAGTAATTGGTAAACTTTTTTCATTATTTTTAATTTTTTCTAAAAAAAATGGTATTACAGATCCTCTGGAGTTAATTACATTTCCATATCGTACGCTTGAAAATATTGGGCCCTTTGCGTCAGATATATTATTTGCTGCTGAGAATAATTTATCAGCTACTAATTTTGTTGCTCCATAAAGATTAATAGGGCAGGCAGCTTTATCGGTAGATAAAGAAATTACTTTTTTAATCTTATTTTTAATTGATGCTCTAATTATATTTTCGGCTCCCAATATATTGGTTTTTATAACCTCTGTTGGGTTGTATTCAGCTGCCGGTACTTGTTTTAGTGCTGCTGCGTGGACAATGATATCAATATTGTTAAATGCCAAGTCTAGTCTTTTTTCATCCCTGACATCTCCAAGGAAATATCTAATATTGGAAGAATTAAACTTTTTTTTCATATTAAATTGTTTCAATTCATCTCGTGAAAATATCACTATTTTTTTTGGTTTTATTTGTTTTTGGAGAATTTCAACAAGTTTTTGGCCAAATGAGCCAGTTCCTCCTGTAATTAAGAATGAGTAGTTTTTAAATTTTTTTATAGTTGATTTACTTAATGTCATTATTTTTTCCTTCTTAATTGTGAGGCAAATTTTTCTACTTTTTTAATACCAAAATTGACCTTACCATAGATAATATCAATATTATTTAACTCTTGTTTTAGTTCTTTCATTTGTGTGGGGTCTATTGAAACTGGACTATCAATACATTTATGTCTTTTTCCTAGATAAAAATGTTTTTCAAATATTCTTGCACCTGAGATATATGAAAATATTGACGTTTTAATATTTTTAGTGTGATCCGATAATCCTATCGTACAATTAAACCTTTTTTTTAAATCACTAATGTTAGATAAATATGAGTTTTTTTCAAGATTTGGATATGAGGAAACACAATGAAGCAATGAAATAGGTACCTTATTTTTTTTAAATGTTTGATAGGTATTACTTATTTCTTTTAATGATGCCATACCAGTTGAAACAATTGTGGGTTTTTTTGTCTTTATAATTTCTTTAATCAAATCTTTATTTATTATATCAAAAGAAGAAATTTTAAACATTGGAACATTTATTTTATTTAAAAATTCAACACTTTCTTTATCAAAAGGAGTAGAAAAAAAAGTTATTTTTTTTTTTTCACAATATTTTTTTAATTTATAAAAATCTTCAAATTTTAGTTCACATTTTTTTAAAATATCATATATGGAGCTATTTTTCTTAACCCTTTTTTCTGCAGTATAAGTTTGAAATTTAACTGCATCAGCTAAACTCTCTTTTGCAGCATCTACCAATCTAAAAGCTTGATCAATATTCCCGTTATGATTTATGCCGACTTCAGCGATAAGGAAATTTGACTTGTAGCTTTTGTTAAAAATCTTATTTACCATGCCGTCATCCCTCCATCCACTATGATATTTTGACCTACTGTGTATTTAGTTTCAGAATTAGTCAAATATATAATTGCAGTAAATAAATCTTTAGGAGTGGCCATTCTATTTATAGGTGTTCTTGAAGAGTATTTTTTATAAAATTCTTTTGAAATTTTATTTTTTTCAGAAATAGTTCCTCCTGGAGAAATACAATTTATAAATATATTTTTTTTTATATACATTACACCAAAATATTTAGTCATTTGAATTATAGATGCTTTCGATGCTCCATAAATTTCTGAATTAAATCTATCATTTTTCCCATATATTCTAAAATCTGGACTTTTAATTCCATAAATTGACCCAAAGTTAACAATTCTACAGCTTTTTAGCTTTTTTTGTGAATGTATCTTCACATAACTTTTAATAACATTAAGCGTTCCTATTAAATTAACATCTAGTGTTTTAAGTATTTCCTTTTTAGTTCTTTTTTCAAAATGAGTAAATATTGATATGGCTGCACTATTTAGTATTACATTTATCTTTGATTTTTTTTTTATGATATATGCTAATTTTTTGATTATAAATTTCTCATCAGAAACATCACCAACAAAATGAGTGTAATTTATGTTTTTTAAGGAATTTTTTTTATTATCTATTCCAAAAACATCAGCACCTAAATCCAAGTATAATTTACATAATTCCTTACCAATTATTCCATTAGATCCTGTAATTAAAACTACCATGTTTTTAAAATTGAGAAATTTGTTAGCTTTTGAATTCATTATAAATTAGTTCTAGTGACTTTGGCATCTTATTGCCAGATAAAATTTTAGATTGGTTTTTAAATATCGCAGTTCTATTACCCCAGTCCATCATAAATAACAAATGTTTAGATAAATTTTTATTAAAATTTTTATTAATTTTCAAAGTAAGCACGCAACCCTTATTATCTAATTTTTTTATATTCAGTTCTTGATGTAAATATTGAGGAATAGAAATTATAGGTTTTTTAATATTTATTGCATCAAACATAGTAAGGCCACCCGCTGTAATTGCCAAGTCAGAGAAAGCCAAAAAATCAAAAATATTTTTATTTGTAAAATATTTAATATTTCCAAAATAATTATATTTGTTTTTAACTGATTGAGGTAAAATAAGTGTGTATTTTTCTTTATTATTATTAAAAAAAAACATTATTTTGTCCATTATTTTTTTATTATCAAAACCACCAAAAAATAAAAAAATATTAATTAATTTTTTTTTTATTATTGATTTTCTTTTATTTAAGAAAGATGGACATATTAAGTACTTAAAACCTATATTCTTTATTTTTTTATCAACCCTGTGTAATAGGGAATTTATATATAGTGCATCCTCATGCTCATATTTTATTGCATCAAGAAAAATAATTTTTTTAAAATTTTTTTTAATTTTTTTTAAATACTTGGTATTTCTTGTACGGTATTTATCAATTATTAATAAATTAGATTTAAATTTTTTTATAGCATTATACTCATCTTTATTTGTTGCGTTAGCTTTAATGGAGTAAAAATTAAACTTGTTTTGTTTAAGAATTTTTTTTGATAAACTGAATTTTCCAGTTGTCTTAGTGATAAAAATAATTTTTTTTTTTTCTATTTTAAATTTTTTTATTAGTAATTTTGCAATAGTAATTGATCTATATAAGTGACCAGTACCAATTTGCTGAACATTGCCAGCATCCGACCTCATTATAACGTCAAATGATGTCATGATTATCTATTCTTATAAATGTTAGAGCCAATTCTTTTAACCTTCTTGTTAATTTTATTCCAACTTTTTTTATTATTAACCAGATCAATAATTTCTTCACAGGTAAAGTAAATGTTTTTCCTGCCAAAAAATTCCATAATTTTTTTTAAAAAAATATAATCTTTTTTTTCATCCAGTGTTAATCCAAGCGAAGGGAATGATAACTTTTTTGGTGCTATTATATTGATAGTACTAAATTTTTTTGGGTTTCTCATTTGATATAACCCAATGTGTTCGAGTTCATCAGTTTTTTTTGTCTGCTTTATTGTTTTTTGAAGTGCAATTATATCAAAAATTTGAACATCCATCCCATCTGGGTAACTTCTATAATTACAATTGTTTAGATATTCAGCAGAGTTTTTTTCATAAATCTCGAAAAGATTTCTTATAATATCAATATCTATAATTGGACAATCAGCTGTTATTTCAACAATGGTTTTTAAATTAAATTTTAAAGCTGTATCATATATGCGTTTTACAACATTATTCTCACTTCCCCTAAAAAATTTAATTTTATTTTTAATTGCCAATTTTACAAGAACATCATCACTTTTATTGGTTGTTGTTGCTAATATAATTTCCTCAAATATTCCAATTTTTTTTATTCTTTTTATTAACCAATATAGAATTGGCTTTCCAAGTACAGGCAATAACACCTTGCCAGGTAATCTTCTGGAGTTTGTTCTTGCTACTATAATGCATCCACTTTTTTTCATTGTAGAATTTTTAATTTAAATTTAATTAATTATAAAAAAATTTTCTTAATACTTTGACTATATGGTTCTGCTCTTTTTTTTTGAGTCCTGCGTAAAGTGGTAAACTCAGTATATTATTTCCAATATAATTTGCATTTTTACAAGTCTTACTATTCCAGCCAAAGATTTTTTTGTAATAAGTCATTGATGTAATTGATCTATAATTAACTCCAGCACCTATTCCATTATCATGTAAATATCTTAATAAAAAATCTCTCTTTTTTTTTGTTTTTTTATTATCTAAAATAACTGTAAATAAGTGATGAGCATTTTTAAAATTATAACCTCCCTCTTCTTGAAAGTAAATTGGCAAGTCTATTAAATTTTTTCTATAAAAATTTACTATTTTTTCTCTTTCTTTAAGCATATTATTAATTTTTTTTAATTGAACAATTCCAATCGCAGCATTTATATCAATCATGTTATACTTTAAGCCTACTTCTTTAATGTCATAATGATCCCAAACCTTACCTTTTTTTGGAATTGTACCTCCTGGCCAAAATCTTTTCCACGCATCTCTGCTCATTCCATGCAACCTCATAACTTCAACTTTATGAGCAATTTTTTCATCACTACATATTAGCATTCCACCTTCACCAGTCGTGATATTTTTGTTTGCATAAAAACTAAAACAACCCGTATAACCAAATGTTCCTGTATTTTTATTTTTATACTTTGTCTCAATTGCATGAGCACAATCTTCTATTATTTTTAATTTATATTTTTTTGCAATTTTAACTATTGGGTCCATATCACAGGGCACTCCTCCAAAATGAACAACTAGTATCACTTTAGTTTTTTTTGTTATGCTATTTTCAATCAATTTTTCATTGATGTTAAATGTATCTTTTCGAATATCAACTAAAACAGGTTTGGCACCTGAAAGAATTATTGAATTTATCGTAGCAGCAAAAGTTAGTGGAGTTGTTATCACCTCATCATCTTTTTTTAGCTTAAGAGACAAAAGTGACAAATGTAATGCAGCAGTGCAAGAATTTAATGATTTAGCATAATTAATATTCTTGTATTTAGAAAAATTTTTTTCAAATTGATGAACCAACGGACCAGTTCCAATCCAACTACTTTTTAAAACATTCTTTATTTTTCTATTTTCTTCACTTCCTAGGTTCGGCCTACCAAATGGGATAAAATTTTCTTTTTTCATATTTTATTTTAGGATATCTAATTATTTAATTTTTATAGAATTTAGTTATACTATTACTTATTATAACCACAATACTTATGTTCGATTATCAAAGAAATTTATCATCTATAGTAAATATCTCAGTGTTATGAAAAAAATTTTTCAAATTTTAGATAAAAAATACAATTGGTATTTATCATTACTATTACTGTCCATAATCCTAATCTCATTAATAGAAATTCTCAGCATAGGATCTATACCGATATTATTTTCTTTAATTTTGAATGAAAACAACACTTCAACAGACAATTTTTTTAGTTTGATAATTTCTCATTTTGATTTTTTTAGAGGTCTAAATAATTCAGAAATAATAATCTACTTTGGCATTATAATAATATCTGCATTCATTCTTAAAAATACGATGCTTGGTTTATTATTTTTTTTTCAAGGAAGACTTATAAAAAAAATTAGAATTTTTTTTATAAATAAAATTTATAGTTATTATATTAATAATGATCCATCTTTAGTTCTTACAGAAAATTCAGCAAAATTAATTAGAACAGTCACAATCGATATAGCAAACACCACTCTACATATTTTATTTTTTTTAAATTTGGTAAGAGATACTTTAATATTGATTTCATTAAGTTTTTTACTTTTTATATCTAATTTTAATTCTTCAATTGTGATTTTTTTAACTTTGTTATTAGTTGCATTAACAATTTTTATATTTAATAAAAAAAAATTATTTCTTAGAGGAAAAAAAATTCAAGAAATTTCTGGTCAAATAATACAAAAGTTAAGCGAAACTGTTGGTTTATTAAGAGAAATTAAGATTTATAATTTGGAAAAATATCATATAAAAAATTTTATGAAAAAGATTGAAACCAATGAAGAAAATATTTTTAAAAATTATTTTATTAGCTTTGTGCCAAGACTTTTATTAGAAAGTGCAGCAATAATAATTTTAGTTTTAATTATTTTGAGTACTGTTATGAAGGGAAATAACATCGTAAATTTCTTACCCTATCTATCTCTTGTGATTGTGTCATCAATTAGATTAATTCCAGCTTTTAACGGTATTACCTATTCATTAAATTCTATAAAAGTTACAAAAGCATCATTTGATTTAGTTCATAACATTTTAATAAAAAAAATTCCGACTGAAGATAAAATTTTAATTTCTAAAAAAATTATATTTAATGAAAACTTAAAATTAGAAAATATATCTTTTAAATATCCAAACCATAACAACGAAGTCATCAAAAATTTAAATTTAAATATTAATAAAGGAGACAGAATTGGAATAGTTGGTCCGTCAGGCTCAGGTAAAACAACATTAATAAATATTATTCTTGGTTTGTTATCTCCCATAAATGGAAAAATTATTGTAAATAATATTGAACAAGGAAAGTATATATTCGAAAATTCAGGCTATATTCCCCAAGAGGTTTTTTTGATAGATGATACAATTAGAAGCAATATTATATGTGGTGACACAAATAATTTTGATGAAAAATTATTTAACGAATGTATTAAATTTGCCCAACTAAAGGAAACAATTAGTTCACTACCCAATAACATAGAGACAATTGTTGGTGAAAGAGGATTTAATATTTCGGTAGGTCAAAAACAAAGGCTAGGAGTTGCAAGAGCATTATATAAAAAACCAAAAATTTTGATTTTTGACGAGTCTACAAGTGCTCTAGACAATGCGACTGAAAAAAAATTTATTGAAGATGTTTTTTCAATTGATGCATCAATAACTATAATTTTTGTCTCCCATAAAATGACTTCACTGAATAAGTGTAATAAAATATTTGACCTAAAACTAAATAAATTTAATTAAAATGATTATGAGGCTAAAAATATTTATAAACTT
>Ga0209425_10001675_pt1 | contig 25791 bp, 29 predicted proteins | sample COG_05_FD_184749 | JGI IMG/M metagenome (GOLD analysis project Ga0209425, IMG submission 184749) | Pelagic Microbial community sample from North Sea - COGITO 998_met_05 (SPAdes) (version 2) | ecosystem: Environmental > Aquatic > Marine > Neritic zone/Coastal water | place: Helgoland, sampling...
ATTAGTATTCGTCGTCATTAGTATTCGTCGTCATCGTCCACTCTGGGCGCCAAGTAGAACTTGACATAACTCTCTCCATCGAGTTTGTACCGACCTTCCATTGGGCGGTTGTTACTAAACGCCATCGTAAACTCGTCGTTGAGTTTGCTAAACAGACACATCATCGAAATAAACTTTAGGCTATACGATTGTTTCAACGTTGTGTCTTCGGCAACCGCATACTCGACCACATCGTCGAAGCTCACGTTGACCTTCATCGAACCCTCTGAACCACTAGAGAGAAACGCTACCGTCTCTTCCGTAAATGTCAGGGAAAGTTTATCGTCAAATATTTGGAGTTGCGTAATGAGTTCGCAAAACTTCTTGCTAGGCATCACCAAATCAACCTCGCTCTCAGAACCGCCCAACTCCATAAGTTGCTCTTCAATATCCATGATTGGTATTTCGAAATACTTATTAAGACAATTCGCACCCGCCTCCTTTTCTCCAGTGAAGGATATTTTCAGCGTGTCGCCGTTCGAATCTGTCTCTAATTCGATGGTTTGTCCATCACGTCGCGTTCCAATAATTCTTTGCAGGACGTAGGTATTAACCCCCAACGAAGGAACATCATTTTCTTTATTATATTCAAAATCATTGAACCAGTCGAATGTCAAGCGGCTCTCGAAACAACTACAGTGACTTGATTCCATTCCCTGCATGTACAGACCCTCTTCACTAAGGTAAATTACAACATGCTCCGAAAATGCCTTCAGATTCTGGAAAATCGCCGCAAACTGTGAAATTTTATCTGGATCACTCAATATCAGTTTCATGGTAATTGATATTGACTAGCGTATATATTTTATATCAATTTTAATTGAATAACTAAACTGAACAGAACATTTTAACTCATACAAAGGGAGATTAATTGAAACGCTGTCTCCGTGTCCTCTTCTTCTTCCTCCCAGTATGCTTGCTCCGCGTATGTTTGCTCCGCGTATGCTTGCTCCGCGTATGTTTGCTCCGCGTATGCTTGCTCCGCGTATGCTTGCTCCGCGTATGTTTGCTCCGCGTATTCCTTCCACCATATTTTTCCACGCTGAACTTGGCTACTATACTCACAGCATCACCTACTTCTTCTCGACCTTTTCGTTTATATACTCCTCCGTGCTTGAGAACCAGTCCATCGTTCAATAAATACTTCTCTCTAACATCATATTCGGTGACTATTGATTTCCTATCTTTGCTACCCGAATTATGTATGTCTATTTGCCCCCCTGGTGCAATTCTAAGATAATTGCGTCCATTTCTCTTCGACCTCCCATATGCTTTTGAACCGAACTTTTTCCCCTCCTCTTTCTCTCTAGTTTTGCCGCATTCTTCAGTTGTCTCACACTTGAACTCATCCTCATATGGACACTTTGTCTTGTGTTGCCATATATAAACTCCTATCCACTTTTTGTCTTTTGTTATGTCGACATATTTTTTATATGGATTATTTAAACCGCTAGCAGTGGTCGGAACATATAAACTAATTGGAGGTTCGTCATACGCACCTAGGTATTTGTTTATTGCCTTTTTGACTGTATCCGATTTGAAGAGGGATGAACCACCCATAGCAGCAACAAGATTTGCGAACCCATCGATGTTATTATTCTTTTCGATTTCATCGATTATTCGTTGATACACATTTGATGTCTCCCGCGCAATCCCACCATCGATTGACAAGAAAATCTTTGGAAAACTTTTATCATTTTCCCCTATCATTTCAATAAGTTTTTCAGTCCAGAATGTCTTGCCTGATGCGCTAGGACCAAACCCCATTATCAACCGCTTTTCACTACCAGAATCTGCGTCACTTGTAGATATGGTAATATTCTTTTCATCTTCCTCCCATATACCTGTAATAGTCTCGAGACTAGTATATCTAAAATCTATAACCAGTTTGCTTGACGGTTCTACACTGACGATACTTTTGGATAGTAAACGCAGCATATAAGCAGTTGAATTGAGTTCGGCATCAATAAATGGTGTTAGTTTATCTTTACACGTATCGATACACTTTACCCATCTAGTTTTGTTATTTATCCCCTTTTCAGCAATTGTCTCAGAAACGATGGATTGAATATTTTGCCCTGGTGGGAGACTTTCATTCATTTTGTCGATTAGTATTTTTTTAACATTATCATCTATTTCAAGAGATTCCAAATAATTACCATCGAATAAACCGTTCATTTTATTATTTGTTATAATATATTCATTTATAATATTGTTACATTGGTTATGCTAGAGTATCTTTTGTAGTATCGTCTGTATGGTCATTTGCCTGTTCGTTCGTGGGAGTTATGGTTCCATCTTCGGGTTCATCTTCGGGTTCATCTTCGGGTTCATCTTCGGGTTCATCTTCGGTTCCATCACCAATACGAATCGGTTCTTGTTCCTTGATATCAATGCCGTTCTTATACTTCATGAGAGACATGCTCGTCTCCATGGCAAATGTTTGAATCTTCAACATCATCTGTTTTAATTCGGATATCTGCTTCTCTAAAAGAATCGTCTTCTTCCGGAAAAACTCCAAATCTTCTTTGGGTTCAACGGCAAGCGCGTGTGTTTGCTCACCATTTCCATTTCCATTTCCATTATTTTTCGAAGCAACTACGTCCGCAACCGATGTTTCCAATATGTCCATGCGCTTCATGAGTTCTTGCGACACGCCTTCGGTATTGGTCCCTGTTGTTGCTGTTGCTGTATTGGTATTTGCGGCTTCCAATTTTGCGATGCGAATATTGTGCTGTTGAAGCATTTGTATCGGGGTTACCCGTGCACCCTGCGTCTGTCCCTGTGCCTGTCCCTGTGCCTGTGAGCGCGCCTGTGCGGAAGATGGCGCCGCCGCCGCTGCCGAATTTGCTGGGGCACCCGAGCCACCTCGCCTTCGTTTCGCCGCTGATAGTGCTGCTGCTCCACTCATAATATAAGTAATATGATGTATATTTTACTGATTATTTACGCATACTCATTTGAATTGGTTCGTGAGACACATAATCGTTCACTTCGAAATCATCCACTCCATAGTCCGCAATATTATCATATTTGTTCTTCACAACGACGGTGGGGAACTTGTGCGGCCTACGCTCCATCTGCGTTCGCAAAGGTTCGATGTGATCGTCATAGATATGACAGTTCCCTAAATGATAATTAAAGTCGTATGCTTCCAGACCACAATGTTTCGCCAATAAGTGTGTCAGGAAACTATAAGATGCGATATTGAACGGCACACCTAAACCTACGTCACCACTGCGCTGGTAGAGACTGCAAGAGAGTTTATTCCCCGACAACACATTGAATTGAACCAATACGTGGCAAGGGGGAAGCGCCATCTCATCCAACTGACACGGATTCCACGCCGACATGACGATTCGTCGAGACGAACGCTTTTGTGGGTTGCTTAATTGCTCGATCACCCACGCGAGTTGATCCACACCCTTTCCGGTATAATCCGTATCGCACGATTGATAGGGGGCGTTGAAATGTCTCCACTGATGTCCGTATACCGGACCTAAATCATTTTCACGGAGACCGTCCAGACCACGACTGTCCAAAAACTCTCGCGATGCGTTGCCGTTCCATATTTTCACATTCTGTTTTTGAAGCAACCCATTATCAGTCGCGCCACTGACAAACCATAACAACTCTTTGAGGCACGTCTTCACCGCCACTTTTTTAGTCGTAAGCAAGGGGATTGTTCCACCTTGAAGAGAGAAATGCATAGCACTACCGGACACCGTCACCGCCACACCGTTTCGTCCATTTATTTTCTCTCCAATCTCAATTATATCATTAATTAAGGAGAGATATTGGTGTTCGTCGTGGATATATTCACCCTCTTGGTATTTCTTTGTCTTGATTTGTTGAAGTGCTCTGCTCAACATTTTATTATCTACGCCAGGTTTTTTTAATTTCTTTTTATAAATCATATGGACGCTGAATTAATGACCCCAATCGAGAAAGAAGGATTTCTTAAATACATGTTTGAACTTGACGAAGACAACAAAAATGAGTTGGTCAATTTGTTCCAATATGCCGTGATTGCGCTCATTCCGATTCTTCTCATATTGAAGGCAATAAAGCATTTCATTCCGGAAGAGGATGAAACGAAGGGAAGTTTAGAAATAGTGGCCGAGACGCTCGGTCAGGTAATCTTTATGGTCGGTTCTATATGGTTTTTGGATCGCGTTATACGATACGTTCCCACCTACACAGGAGCAGTTTATGGTCCCCTGAACTCGGTTTCTTTCTTGATTCCGCTACTCCTTATTCTCTCCACCATGCAAACAAAGTTTGGAGCCAAGATAAACATTCTCTTCGACAGAGCAGTTGATGCGTGGAACGGAAAGTCTGCCACCGCAAACCAAGCGCCACCGCAAACGACCGTCCGCGTTTCGCAACCGCTTGCCGGACAACATCAGCCGAGTCAGGCAGACCACATGGATACGAACCAGCTTCTTCCTTCCAACCGGCAGCTCACTAGCATGCCCAATCAACAAGCGATGCCGCCGCAAGAGTCCCCCGATTTCAATCAAATGTACCAGAATACGGCAAATCCCCTTCAGGACGCGGCGACGCCCGGTATGACACAGGAGCCGATTGCCGCCAATGAAGGTGGCGGCAATATGTTCGGTGGTGCGTGGTAATACAAAAACGACATAAAGCCATTATTATCTTTATCATACATACATAATTATGCTAAAGATTGCGGTTTTCATACTATGCTTACTATCTGGACATTGCTTCAAGATGAACGATCCCGAAACGATCGCGACAATAGAGTGCTCGCGGTATTGTTCGGGACTTGCTTGGTCTCGCCTAACACCGGCGCTCATGATAGATATCTCGGAGTGCATTACATCTCTGAATAAAACAAAATGATATAAACATTAAACAACGTAACAAACCAACTATGCGTTGCTGTTTTAAAATGTATTTTTCATTGTCATTGCTCCTAATAAAAATGCTTGGTATTGCTAATGCGGGCAATGTAGAAAATGAACATTACGTCCACAGAGTCACTCATTGGAACGTTCCCACAAACTCTTATGTATGCATTTGTACACCGACACAAACTGCTAAACAATATCCATCTCTAAACGCATCGAACTGGGACAACGTTTGTAGCAATCTTCAAGTGTGCTCATGGAACAAACATGAAGTGCTTATAAGAACGTGGTATCACGAAAATTAGTTCATCGAACATCCACATCCCCCGCCACGCTGTTTCTTGCTCTTGCGCGCCTTCTTGCTCTTGCGCGCCTTCTTGCTCTTGCGCACCTTCTTGCTCTTGCGCACCTTCTTGCTCTTGCACGCCTTCTTGCTCTTGCGCACCTTCTTGCTCTTGCGCGCTCTCTTGCGCTTACCACCAATCAAGGGGTCGACAGCGGGTTCGTCGCCACCAATCAACCCGAAAAGATCTGCTGGTCCAGGTGGTGTTTCTTGTTCACTCATTATATAATATCACTATAAAATATATTATATAATAGTAATGGCATCTGTAATGGCATCATTCATTGAGAAACCGACTGTAAAGGTTCTTATCATTTTAGGAAACAGTTTGACAACCACTAAAAAAACGGTTGACGCGAAAGGAAATGCTACATATTCGGGTTTTACGTGGGATGTATGGGAGAAGATAGAGGATGCGCTGAAGGATAAATACAATTTTGTTGTCGAATTCAGCCCAGAGACGTCCACAAACTATAATTTATACATTCGCGACGTATCAATCGGAAAATACGACTTGGTTGTGGGTTCATTCATCAATACAAAATGGCGCGAAAGCAAGATTGATTTCACGACACCTATACTTATCGATGCGAACGCAATTTTGCACGAATACAATACCACATTATGGGACGATATGAAGGTCGTGTTATACAAAACAAGCAAACTCATATTTTATCTCTTGGTAATGGGCGTTGTTTTTGGAACCCTGCTATACTTTGTGGACCCGAAGCGAATCAACTTCCAACAAACGAAAATTTTTGGATTGTCAAAAAAGAGTAAATACCTCTTTTATCTTCGGTCAATCGTGACAGGTATCGCGACGATGTTTGGTGAAATGGGTTACCTCACTGAAAACCCGTCCCTCAGTATAAAAGGCATTGTCCTTGTCATATTCATCATGACGGTTGCGTTCATATATATCATGTTTATTCAGGCAGAAATCACAACTGTCTTGATTAACCAAACGAAGAATAAAATAACGAACGACACAATCGGGCACAAGAAATTTCTAGGGTGGTCGAGCGATCCAGTACCACAGAAGTTGAAACGCTACGGGGCAGATATTGAGCTTCAAGAAAACATCAGCATGAAGGATATGGTCAGTAAATACCTTGGAAATACTGACATATACAGAGGTATAGCGATTCCATATTGTTTCGGACATAAGTATTTGAAGCAATATCCCAATCTCACATTATCAACAGGTTTCGGAAATGAACCCTCCGCATTTGTTGTCAGTCAGCACAAGCAGCGACTGAAGGAGGACGTAAACGCGGTGATTATTGACCTCAAAACAAAACTAAAACTTCAGCAAATGTGCCAATCATACTTCGGGGATGTCCAAGACATTCCGGTTTGCTCGCTCACATAATTTTCCATAAAAGTATGTTCACGCTTTAATGAATATACTTTTAATACCACAATACATTATACGGATGTATCAGTTTATCATTGCGTTAATACACATGGTGACGTGCGTGGCTGGACTTACAACGCCTGTTTCGCTCGTAAACACGCATACGTTTCTAGAGCGAACCGCAAACAAAAAACTCATTACCCTCTCTCCAGGTGGATTGGCCGGATTTTATATGTTGGGGGTCGTCACTTATATCCAAGAAAACTACGACACCTCTGAGTTCCAAATTCTCGGTGCTTCTGCTGGTGCGTGGAACGCATTACCGATGGTATACAATGGCCCTATCAACGATGTTGTCCAAGACATCTTGTGCAACTATCGCGCGATTGATGGAGATGGCGAGGTCTCTTCAATCCAGCAATTACAGCGCAATATACAAGAGTTGATTACGACGAATTATAAGGATGATGATTTTGATTTAGAGAGAATTAATATCGCGACAACAAGGGTTATCAAAACAGGTTTCGAACAACTCATTATTTGCGACATAACCACTTTACAACAGGCAACCGATTCTTGTATAGCAAGTTCACACATTCCATTTGTCAGTGGCAAGGTGCCAAAAATAAACAACAAAAGATTGTATGATGGTGGGTTCCAGAAGTTTCCGCCAGAAAACATCCAAGAGTGTCTGAACATCACACCAAATATGTGGGAAACAAATCAAAAAGAAGAATATCACGAACTTTTGAACATTAAAAACTTACATGCGTTCGAGAGTTATTACGAAAAGGGTTTCAAAGACAGCCAAAACAATCGCGATTTTTTGCACAGTTATTTATCAAATTAATCATACGAGTAAGGTCGTTCTAGCTTATCAAGTTCACGTATCCACATCTCGACGAGAAAGATTGGTGCCCAGATGAAACAGATTAGCAAGGACGGAATCACTAGCGCGGTAGCAAATGCCGAAGCGTTTTGTGCAAACTGCTCCATATCATAAGTTGAGGCAATATGCAGCGCGTAACAAGTTATCACAGTAATTAGGATACCATAACACTGGATAAACGCCAGCATACAGAATACACTCATAGTTCGCATGGTTTGTGCGTTCGGTATCTATCATAGATTATCTTTCAATTTTATTGCGTGTCCTTTTCTGTCACCGCGTCCTTTTCCATGATCTGGTCCTTTTCCATGATCGGGTCCTTTTCAATCAACGGGTCCTTTTCCATCAACGTGTCCTTTTCTATCACCGTCTCCTTTGCAATCGTTTTGATGATTTTATTCTCGTTTGCCCCATTCGAAACATCCGTCATCACCGACTGAACTAAACGGATATATTCCTCTTTTCCCTTCTCTGTTTCGGACCATTCGGGGTGCTCTTTTTCCCAAGCCGATATGGATTTTCGCTGTTTATTCGCCACATCATTAATAGCGCTGCGCAATCTCGCCTTTCCATTCTCTCTATCCCATTCATTATTATCCTTGATATATAACGTTTCGCGTTTCATGTCCGTACAATGGATCGGTCGTTTGGACGTTTCCAGTTGTTTGAGACCATTGACAAATATCGAACTCACGCCCTCAATCAGACCATTGGTCTTGGTATAGTTCAGATCCTCCAACTGGATTTGGAGGGATTCAATAAACTCGCTCATGTTGATGGCATCGCGACATTTTTCGTTGAGAAATACATTGATATTGAATTTGTTATTGTTGTTGTTACCAATCCGAGGTATCATCCCCTGGATTATTTTGCTTTGCTCCTTCATCTGATCCATCATTTCCTCCTTCATCTTTGCGTCCTTATCGAAGCCCGAAAGCATCATTTGCATCAACTTTTTTAAATCATCGTTCTCCTTCTTCACTTCATGGATGCCATTTTCGCCATTTTCACCATTTTTCGCGATAATCTGGTTAGTTTGGATTATCTCGTTTTCTTTCTGTCCGCTCTGAATGACTTCGTTTTTCCGTCCGTCGTTCGCGCCTTTACAATTTTTTCGGTGCCGCCATAACCCAGACCGCTGCTTATATGCTTTGCCGCACGCCTCGCACACGTTTTCACAAATTTCGCCAACGGAGGGCGTTGCCGAATGTTGCCGATTGTGCTTACGCGTTGAACAGTGTTGCTTCCATAGAAAATTAGTAGAGCATTTATAGTCACATTTTTTACACTCAAAAAAAATCGCATATTTTCGCATATTTTTTGTTGCTAAAATATGCTTGAATAGGCAACAGAAAATATGCTTAAGTCATTTGTCCCAAAAAATGTTTTGGTAAGGACCCGAAAAATCAAAAATAAAAATAAGACCATTATGCTCTAAAACGAAAAATGCGTTTTTTTTGTGTAGATCCTTAAAAAGATTATAGGAAATTGGACATTTATTTTTGTCCTTTTTTCGGAAATGTTTTCGAGAGTCTGTGAAAAAAAGTGACAAAAACACTAATATATAAATACATCATATAACACATAGTATAATCCATAACATACACCATAGAAGAGAGGCAACGTGCATAGCTCATTCAATTTATGGATGTTTCAGTCACAGCACCTTCGGTTTTTGAACATCCCAGTGCGTGGACATGTAACCCATGAGAGTAGTGCCTAGGGTCATCCATGCATAATTTATATTGAAACAGGACATGGAAACCACGTAGCGCAGAGCAACACAGTGAGGCGATGTGGTCAGGAACAAGGATTGGATGAACCCATACATTCCATCGGGAACACATAGAGGTATGTAAATTCGCGGAGCAATCCAGTGAACAACAAACCAAACCGCCGGAAGCAAAAGGATAATTGATTTTCTCATATTCATTGTATGTTGCAAAGTTTTTTGTTCTTTATGAAATCAATTTTTCTGATTAATGAAAAAATAAATAGATGAATAGATGAATGGACAAATAAACGAATAAATCATTCCCAATAATAATTAAACATTTTGTTATAATATCAACAATTAGGAATATGGACGCATCTGTTGCTCTTATCGACCCTTTTGCCCAGAATCTACTGGATTGGAAGGATGAACTGCGTTTATTGCAACCGATAATACCAAATCCCGAAAAAGATTTGAGCAAGCAGCCTCGTTCGGACAAAAAGGTGAAACAAAACAGAGATAACAAAAATGTATTATCAATACAAGGGAAATAGAGATAACTTTAAAAGCATTATATAATACAGGAGCAAGCAATGGCAGATACTCTGGATGTCGAAACATTATTATCCGCGTTAAAGAATGAAAACAACGAAACAATCATGGAATTGGACAATGAAAAGATACAGAAGATAAAGAATGACATGCTTCAGAAACTTCATTTGCCAAAAGAGCAATTGCGCGCATTGCATAAATCGCTCAAACACTACAGATATATCGACGAATTGCCCGAATTGAATTTCGGGGCATATGTTCGGTGGATTCCATTGAAGAACACAAATATCGCCAAACTCACCACAGGTGGCTTTGTGTGCGACGTGAAAATAGATGATGGAATTTATATTGTATGTAAAAACAATATGAATCGGCATTTTCAGTTCAAAATGGGTGATTGTTTGATATTTCAGAAGTTATCCAACCAGGAACAGGTATTGTTGTCCGCAATGAACTATCTCAATGATTGACACCAATTTTTCATTTTCTAATGCGACGAGTTTTAGATTTTTTGAGTTTTACTAAATTTTTACTGCTGCCCTTTTTTGGTACAAATTTAGCCCGTTTCTTACAAGTGAATCCAAAGTTTCGAAGATGTTTCTTTTTCAGGACGCTGTTACGACAAATGGCAATTGCTTGGCGCTCACCTGTTTTAACCTTTTTAATACAACGACAAAGTTTTGTTGCCAGCAATTGTTCCGCTTTCTTTTGAAGCTTGTCTTTTTCATATGATTTGGGATCCAATTTATAATATTCTAATATCTTGGCATAGTCATTTTTGGACAAATCCATTATGGATATATATACATAATAAAATAAATGTTTAATTTTAATATCCCGATAGATATATGTTGAAACATCCTTTTTTTATATTGGCAAAACCTGCCAAAACGTATACATATATATTGCAAAACACAATGCTCTGGTTCACAGTCAACATTACATTAATCATAGTATTTGCGTTAATCTACCAGGCGTTTGACAAAGAGGAAAAATCGATATTTAATGGACTGTCCAATATTGATGAACGAGGATTTAGTGATTATTTATATTTCTCGATTATTATCAATACAACGCTCGGTTTGGGAGAGATTGTGCCTATAAAGGACAATTCCGTCCAATTTCGTTCAAAACAGAGGATATCGCGTTCGCTAGTGGCGACACACATCATGAGTTCGTTACTAATAAATGATGCTCTTGATTCGTTCGAGAATCTCAAACTCTCTTAAGGACCACGGTATAGAGAGAGATAGAGACATTATATGATAAAAATCGTTTTATTAATTCATTAATTCATTAATTCATTAATTTATTCATTTATTCATTTGATTTTTATTATATTCTAAATTAATAATATGTCTAATGGCGTTTCGAAGGAGAAGATAGTCGTATTTGACCTTGATGAAACGCTGGGTAATTTCGTGGAATTGGGTATTTTTTGGGACGCATTAAAAGACTATCATGGAGACGATATTCCAGAGAAACATTTCTATGAAGTTGTAGACTTATTTTCCGATTTTTTACGACCAAACATACTCACAATTCTCAAGTATCTTCTTGATAAAAAGCGAAAGGGTAGATGCAACCGTTTGATGATTTACACAAATAATCAAGGTCCCAAAAGTTGGGCACGAATGATAAGCAGATATTTTGACGAAAAACTTGGCGAAGAAACGTTCGACCGCATCATTGCTGCGTTCAAAATTCACGGCAAGGTTGTTGAAATGTCGCGAACATCACACGGTAAAAGTCTGAAGGATTTAATCCGCTGTACAAAGATACAACCTGATGCGGAAATATGTTTTCTGGACGATCAATACCATCCACTGATGGAACATCCCAATGTGTTTTACATCAACGTGAAGCCGTATGTATACAATATGCCATTTCGGGAGATGGCAGAGAGATACTACGATAACATGAATACACAGGCAAACGCTGGCGCAAATTACATCGCACTCGAGGACAAAGATGATTTCATCGCGACCATTGAGAAGTTCATGAAACGATACAACTATACAGCGGTTCCCAAAGAAGATATTGAACAAGATGTCGATAAAATTATCAGTAAAACAATCATGATCCATTTGGAAGAGTTTTTCAACAATGGCGAAATTGTCCCGAAGACAAGGAGGCGTCGTCGTTCCCGCTCACACCGTGTAAAAGGAGGCACGCGAAAGAATAAATGATTGTAATTCATATTTCATATTTCATATTTCATATTTCATATTTCATATTTCATATTTCATATTTCATATTTCATATTTCATATTTCATATTTCATATTTCATAGGTGTAGCCATAGTCGTATTATCTATTTCTTGCTTTAGATATGCCAATGATAAATTGGTAATGGATGTTGTCAAAAGCAAGAAAATAGCCGAAGAGAAAACAATACGCCGCTCAAACTCCGCCTCTGTTTTACTTACAACGACGCGTCGTCTAATAAACGGATTGAAACGCAACAAAATAAATCCGCAAACATAATAGGTCAGCATAGACCGCAGAAGAACCAAGTCGTCTGGCGAAACATACATGACGCCTGTAATGGCTACTGCAAAAATAATGTATGATACATAAAGTCCATAGATAAATAGTTTTTGATGCCATTGCTCCTTTGTCAATGATACTAGATAATCCAACATTGCTATAGAGATTCTTAAGATATAAATTATACTATAAACTATACTACAATTCATATCTTATTCTTCACTTGTTTCGTTTTTTTCGCTGAGAGTAAATCTCGAGGGTTCGCGCACTACAATCCTCGGCTTTTACGAATTTCGGCATCCAAAAATACGGGATATTGCTCGCGGTTCCGGGAAACAACGATTCGTAAATGGTGCGATAGTAGGTTTGTTCGAGTGTTTGTGGGGTATTGTGCGTCCATGAGCTCGGGTCATCGAACTTCATCATTTCAACCTTCTTCTGTATCACTTCATACCATGAATTTTCATCGCCTGACACGCCATCGCTGAACGCCTCCTTGGTTCTCCAAACAATGCTTTCCGGTAAGAGGGACGGGTTCGTTTCGATAATTGCTTGACGCAGCAAATACTTTTCACACACGCGATTTTCAAGCAGCGCCATCTTGTTTGAACACGGGTTTCGCATCTCAATAGGAAGACTCAAAAAGTAATCTACGAAGTTCTTATCCAAAAACGGGGTTCGTGGTTCGAGTCCGTTCGACGAAATACACCGGTCCGAACGAAGCACGTCGAACGTGTGAATGTCTGCCACAAGACGTCGGCATTCCTTATCAAACGCGAGATTGTCGGGTGCTTTCAGGAAATACAGATATCCGCCGGTCACTTCATCGCTACCATCACCGTTGAACACCACCTTCACATCGGTATTTTGGGATATGTATTTGCCAATCAGGTAGTTTCCAACACTCGCGCGCACGGTTGTGGTATCGTAACTTTCAATCATTTCAATTACTTCCGGAATCGCCTGAAACAACTCATCTGGACCAAAAATAATTTCCGTGTGGTCCGTTCCCAAATGGTCGGCAACCATTCGGGCGTGTTTCAAATCCTCCGACCCCCTCATTCCAATGCTAAATGTTTTCAACTCCGCCGCCCCAGTATGATGTTTATTTACAAGCGCGGTGATGATGCTGCTATCGAGACCCCCCGATAACAGGCACGCAATGGGACGTTCCGTGGTGCCCACAACGCGCTTTCTTACGGCCTCGTCGAGATGGTTGAAGATGCCTTGCAGCGCGAGTTTGTGGCTGCCGGTGTTTTCGTCGCTCGCATTGCTCCACACAAGAGATTTAGGCGGACTCACCTTGAAGAAGCATTTGTTTGCCACATATTGCTGCCACTCGGAGTTCACAAGAAATGATTTTGAATATGACGAAAATGTCCCTGGCGTAAAAGGTTTGATTGAATACGTTTTTTGATTGGCATAGATTCTGCGATTGGTGGGAACCGAACTCACATCGCTTTGACACCATTTCATTTGGCCCGACGAACCGGTGAAAGGGACAAGCATCTTTATCTCTGAGGCAATGGCAACTATCCGCTCTGTGGTGACAATGCAATCATTCGCGCCCGTCTTTGTCTTTGCACTGGTCGTCGAGTAACCGCGATTACTATTAGCGTTGTCCTGTGTAGAATGATTATTGTTGTCGTTAACCTCCAACACATAAAGCGGTCTCACACCAAAAGGATCGCGGGCGACGTGGAATACAGGGTCGGTGCTCATATCGCTTTCATCGAGAAGCATCAGGGCAAAGACACCGTCGAGCATTTCCACCGTGTATTCGAAACCGTATTTCTTGTACATACGAATAATCACTTCGCAATCTGAACCGGTGGTAGGTGTGATACCCATCATGGCATATAGTTCTTTGTAATTATAAATTTCGCCGTTGCAAACAAGGGTCACTCCACCAATCGTCATGGGTTGGCTCGACAAGGAATTGAGACCATTAATGGCAAGTCGCTTGAAACCGACCACTAATTTTTCGCTGTAATGTGCGAGTTTCGAGTCTTCGGGGCCACGATTTGTGCCTTTGTCAAATGCGGTTTTGATGAGGGCATCGTCAAATGTCTTTTTATTGTTGAGGACCCCGAATATCCCGCACATCTGCCCTTGCTGTATGAGAATGTTATATTTCCTTTAGGTGTTTCTATAATAATATATCTATTATATAAGCTAATGCAGGACAATCTAATGACAGGACAATCCGGACAATCCGGAGTATATGGTGTCGAACAGGGCGGACGTAATTGCAACTTGAAGAGAAGCATGGAATTGAACAATCGCATATCAGAGAGAAATATTCCGTCCACACCCTTACAGCCACAGTTTAGCATTCGCCCCGTATCGACCAAATATGACCATATGTCTATCATCGATCGGCGCAATGTGCCAACGGTTCCGCTTAAGCGTGTTCCGACGCACAATGTGGCCATGAACTTTAATCCCGGCAATGCCCAAGCACCGTGGGAAGGGTTTGCTGCCAACATTAATAATGAGTCGACCCTTCGCAACCAATTCTTTGCGATCCAGAATTGCGACAAGGCGGTTTATATTCCTTCTTCGAAAAGCGATTTGTATGACGTGAAGGTTGGCGGCCGCGTGGAGGTACAGCCCCACATGGGTCTTTTTGTGGAACCAGAACTAGCCCCCTTCAACCCAAATCCCTACCACGAAAATGTGGGTCACAACACGTTTCACAATAGCACGCGCGAACAAATCAAGAACGTTTAGATAGTGTTCGATAAAGGATGATTAGATTAGATTACTATATTTTAGTGTATAATAATGTAATGACGTCGTCTGGTAATACACGTAATGCGAGTAATACAAATAATACACGTAATGCGAGTAATACAAATAATACAGATAACATTACTTTGGAGTATTTATTGAATCCAGTATATCAGACAGGGATTAACCGCACAAAAAACGAAGACAACGAGAATGATGTTTCTCTCTCAAACGCTGATGTAAAGTTCTATAGAAAGCGAATTAGCGCACTTAGTCGCGAGATTATGCGTGGTAATGTAGCAAACAATAGCGTCACAGAAGCGCACGATGAGTATGTTAAGGCGGCCATACAATACTTCCAGATGAGCGACAGGACGGAGATATTACAGAACGAATACGACGGTGCAGCAGAGGACACAAAAGACGGCACCAACAATGAACATTTTAACATTGGGCAGGCAAATGAAATCCTTTTCGAAAAACTCGATACACCGCCTACGCTTGACAACTTCGTAACCTCCAAGACAGTAAATATCAGAAAGGACGTGAAACACCCCCAGCGACGAAACATCAATCTGAAGACGAATGAACTTCGCTTGAAGGGCATCCAATCAAAGAAGGATAAACAAATGAAGAGAGAAAAGGAAGTCAATAAAGAAAAGAAAATCTGAATACATAATAGATGGGGAGGACAATGAAAAACGGAAAAACTATGAAAAATGGAACACGCATATCGCATAAACAAGGCAAGCAGAGCAAACAAGGGAAGCAAAGCAAGCAGAGCAAACAAGGGAAGCAAAGCAAGCAGAGCAAACAAGGGAAGCAAAGCAAGCAAAGCAAGCAGAGCAAGCAAGGCAAGCAAGGCAAGCAGAGCAAGCAAAGCAAGCAAAGCAAGCAAGGTAAAAAAATATTTGAAAAGGCGAAGTGTAGTGCCGGCAAGTCAATCAATGATTTTACATGCTACGATGGCGAAGCACTGATTAAACTGAAGATGCTCTGGAACGCACGCCACCCGGATGCTGAAATCGAAGAAACGGGTAACAAGGAGATTTGGAGTGCGTTAAAGAATAGCATGTCGAATGTTTGCAACACGGAAAAATGCTGGCTTCGGCAGAATTTCGCAAAAAATAATCTATCAAGTGACCTAAAGACTTACACATTTGCCCCCGATTCGCCAAAAACGTGGCTCCAAAACCCGAATGAGTGGCTATCGAGCGTCGACATTCAGAAAGTGATGACACAATACGAGGCAAAGCATAAAAACTTTATCTTCTTGGGACCATCACCAATTGACTTTGACAACCACGTTAGGGATGGAGAATGTGTGTGGAAAGAACTGTGCGAGTTCGATTTGAAGAAGCAGATAACGGATAAGAAGACAAAAATGGGGATTATTTTCAATACGGACCCACATTATTCAAGCGGTTCCCACTGGATATCGCTGTTTGTCGATGCCATCAACAATCAGATATTTTTCTTCGATAGCACCGGTGAACCAGCACCAAAAGAAGTAACCGCGCTGATAAATCGTATTATGTCACAGGGGAAAAATATGGGTATGGACTTTAAAAAAATTGTGAACGACAAGACCCATCAGAAAAGCGACACTGAATGCGGGATGTATTGTCTACATATGATTATAAGCATACTCGAAAGCAAGCATGATCCATCGTATTTTTTAACACATCGCATATCTGATGCCGAAATGGAACATCTTCGAGGCGAATATTTCAACAAACCTGTTATACAATAAACCAGGTATATGAAAAACTATACAAAGATTTCATATTATATGGGTATAAATGCCAAATAATATTAAATTAGAGCATGCGGAGAACAATGTCGGCGCAGATGGGTTCGCCAGTGTAGAAAACAAGGGCGTACTGTGGGATTTGATGTATACTAACGGAACATTCCAAGGACTGTCCCCAAACACGGTAGAGAACGTGAAACAACTCTTCGAAAATGTGATTCGCGAGAACGAAGCATCAAGTGGTAGCAAAAAAGCCAAAAACAAGCGTGTCCTCGTCAGTATGACCCAACGGATTTATGCGATGAAACAGGCGTCTGCGAATGTGCCTGTGACCGCCGGCGAATTATCTGCGCAAAGGCGCAGTGAGTTCGATAACAATTTGAGCAATCGGCAAAAGGATTTTGCCGCTCTCGTCCAAAAACCGGTTCCGAAACAAATAGATTTTTCCGACAGTGCAGAAAACGATAAACCTTTGCCGGATGATATGGATAGAATGATAAATGATGTCATCGCAAAACGCGAACGAGACTTCAATATGGTGTCTAGCGAGCAACCGTCCAACACAGAACTCAAAATAGGCAGTGTTATTGCAGGAACCGACATAACAAACCTTGATGGGGAAGATAATAATAATGATAATAAACGCGTTTCGTTTGCCCAAGACAGCGCCCAAGACAGCGCCCAAGACAGCGCCCAAGACAGCGCCCAAGACAGCGCTATTGCCTCACTACATCAATTGATAAGAACGATTGATGAGAAACAAGATAAAATAATGAGCATGCTAAAAACACTCACGAAAAGCAGCGACGTATGAATTAATCAAAAACGATATAGGATTCCTTCTTTCCATCATTTATTCTAGTTTTAATCTCTCCTACGGGTAAAGGATTGCCCTTCTGGACGCTGTTGTAATCATAAATAATATTTGAAGTTTTGTCGTAGGCATATTCCTTTCCTTTGTAGGTAATCTTCGTTACTTGGATGGTGGATTCGTATTGATTTTGCATGGCGGCATTGTCGAGGTCTTCGTCTTTGTAGGATGGAATATAGGAGAATTTTGCTGGATCATTCGAGCCGAATGAGAAACACTTGAGTTGCTCTTTATCATCACTCGACTTTGCGTGGAGCGTGCAGTCGAAGGAAGTCTCTTTCACACACCGAAGTATGTCGTTCGTAATATCTTCTTTCATGGTGGCGATTTCGTAGAGCGTTTCGTCGCTAGTAAACGGGGTATTTGGAATCTGCTTGCTTTTATCTTGGTTGCGGAGCTCTAAAATGAGATCATCTTCGCGTTGTTTCTTTGACAGCGTCATGAGATAGAGGAACACTTCAACTGTTTGCATGTTAATCGGCAACTCATCGTGGCTGCATATTCTTCGCGCACGTCCAACAACCTGCTGGGTTCTAACCGGGTGCCAGTATGGTTCGGTGATGTGGACGTACCTCACGTTTTTCAACGAGATGCCCTCAGCACCCGAAGCAGTAATCATGATGACCTTGATAATGTCGCCATAGTGGTTGTCGGGATGCATATCCTTCAACTTTTTCTCGATATTAGGAGGCACATATTTCCACGCTCCATTGAAAATGTTTCTGATTAGTTCTTTTTCTTCGGCAGTTTCGGAACCGGTATACAGGACAAACTTTGGTTTTTGCATGTCTTCTTCTGAAATATCAATATCCCATACACCACCTCTCTTCGTAATCTTGAATTCGACAAATCCATTTGTTTCGAACACTAGTTTCATGATACCAATACCTTCTAACGTCCTGAATTGACTGTATATAAGATGGGGTCCTTGGTGTTCTTCATCCGCAACATTTTCCAATATGTTGAGAAATTTGGGGCTGTATGTTAGAAGTTTTTCCTTCGTCAAATATACATCTTTGTTTCTCTCCAACTCGGTGATTGCCTTTGCTATTTTTGCCTTGTATATCAGATTTTTCCTTGTCTTGTCATCCGCAGTATCGGCATCCAGCCCAGAATCGGCACCCAGCCCAGCATCGGCATCCAGCCCAGCATCGGCATCCAGCCCAGCATCGGCATCGGCATCCAGCCCAGCATCGGCATCCAGCCCAGCATCGGCATCAGAGTCGTCTTTATCATATGGTCCTTCCAAGTTTTTCGATTTCTCTTCCACGGAAAGTCCGTCCAAATCGTCTTCATCTAATAATGTGGATATATCGTCATCATCGCCCGGTATTGGTCGACCTATTTCTTCGGGAAATACAAAATTACAGAACGCGCGCGAAAATATACGGTATGTGGATACAGTTTCTTCAAAAATACCGGCTGGGAGAGCCATTTGTTTCTTTTTCTTCTTTGCGTTATCCTTCTCCATTTTCCGCTCCTTTTTCCGCGCCTTTTCGTAAATAGCTAACTGATAATCGCTCATTTCTACCTTTACAATTTGGAAGTCGGTTTCTTTGTTGTAGCGAGGCATAAGATTCTCAATATCGCGGAAGTAAGAGGACAATCCTAATATTCGTCGTTTGAACAAATTCATATTTTTCACATTTTGTTTGTCGTCAATAAAAAAGGATTTGAATTCTGTTAACGTATCCGGAAGAGGCTTATAGAAACTGATATTACTATTGCCTACATTTTCACCCGCCTTTGCCGCCGCCTTTGCCGCCGTCTTTGCACCATCTTTGAGAACAGTGATGTTCTCTTTCTTCAAGGTATCTAAGACCGATGCTTCGAAATCTTCGTCGCTGACCCGACCGCGTTTGCTTTTTTTGACTCCACCGCGTCTATCGTTGTTTGTGACATTAACAAACCCGAATGGGTTCCTCGTGATGCGCAGGGTCGTAGATTTGGGAAGATACTCAATATAGTCCATGACCGCACCACTATTCTTTTTGTTTTTATCCGCCTGTTCATTCTTGAAAAGGTTCTCAAAATACTTCTGGGAAATCTTCCCCTTCTTACCGATGCTCAGTTTGAAAGTCCACGTCTTGATGTAGCCCCGAAGCATATTGAACAAGATGGCGATTTCATTCGGGTAATTAATAATCGGTGTGCCAGTAAGCATGACAACCCGTGCATTTTTGGCAGACATAATATACTCGTATAGAGCACCCGAAAGCGTGTCTTCGCGTCCCATTTTGTTCACAATACGACTGACAAAGTTGTGCGCTTCATCGATAATAACCACCTTGTTATCAAACGGATTTATTTTGCCGTTTTTACTGAGGGTAGCGAGTGCTTGTTTGCGAAGACCATTGTATTTAATAAACTTGTATTTCTGCGAGATCATATTGTTAATCTGGTCATCGAGGAGCTTTTGATCTTTGGAAGAGAGCATTTCGAAATTGGGTGGTTTGGTTACGTTGACGAGCCACGCACCTTTGTTTTTCTCGATGATATTCCTGGGCAATCCAAGGACGCCCGACAAATGGTCTATTATCTTTGAATCTTGATTATGTTGCACGAATTCCCAGTATTGATTTTTCTTGTATATTTCGTCTCCACACTTCTTGAGTTCTTCATTATAATTCATTTGAAGAGAGGCAGGCGTCATAATGAGTACCTGCTGCTCTGTTTTCAACCCTTCTGCGATGGCGATGGACGAGCAGGTCTTCCCCGAACCGAGACCATGGAACAGGAGAATACCGCGATAAGGCGAATATTTGGACATGTAGTCGCGGACAATTTTTTGGTGCGACATCGGGGTAAACGGCGCATCATCGTCCCTCTCGCACGTCGGGACCGAATCGGAATTATCAAGGTCATTCGTATAAGATGCATATGTGTTTGTAACAAATCCAATGAATTTCTCTCTGTTTGCCAGGTAATAAGCATCTGCCTTGATGCCTGTGGAACCAACGTTGGATGTTTTACCCAGACGTTCATCGACCGATGCATCGCCAATCTGGACATTGCCTTGAGGAGTAGCTTTGATCACAGTCGTGGGTTTTTTGGTAATCCGTTTGGTCGAAGGATTGCTCTGAACAAGTTTTATTTTGATTACAAGCTTTCGAATGATCTTGAGAGTGGTGGATGGCGATGACTGAACCACGTCGTCGTCTTGACCATCGGCGTCTTGACCGTCACTTTCATCAATAACACCCAATTTATCATCAACTACACCCTGTACACTTTTACTTTCAACAGGTGTTTTTGTCTCAGCATCAGTCGGCGCCTCCATAATCGGGACCATGCCGACCGATTTGTTTTTCAATGTAGTCATGAAATTACTGAGGGGGAAGTCGAGAGAATTCTGCTTGTCGGCAATCGGTGTTTGTAGTGTGACATCTTCAAATGTTTGTGGTTGAGGAATACCAATATCGACGTCTTGAAATTTCTGTGGGTCTTTCTTAATCATTAATCGATTTAAAATCTCTGATTTGTTCGCCATGTTTCTATGAAATTACAAGATATAATAGTTTATAAAGTAAATCTCAACCACAAGCTAAAGCACAGCATAGACCTTGTCTATGTTAGACCTTGTCTATGTTAGACCTTGTATTTGAGATTTACACAAAAAAATAACCAAAACGCTAAGGCAGGATAGATAAAACGTTCGCACACGCCAATTGTTCTGCCTTCTTCTTGATTTTATGCGTCGCCTTTCCAAGAAAGACGAATACGGGAGTTGTCGCAAGGGTCTCGTGCACTTGCGCAAAGGAACCAAAATGGTGAAAGTCGATGGCAGAAGTGCGTTTTACACTATGTATCGATTGCCCGACACACAGATACACACCCATCTCATAACCTTGTTCGCTATCGTAAGAGATTTCAAGATACTCGGGTGTCGTTTTGAATTCTTTTTGAATTTTCACCTGAAGAATGTTCTTGTAGTTGTCGTCGGTCTCCACAAGTTTCACAAAATCGACGTGTTGTTCAAAAATGTTTTCGACAAATATTTGCGCCATTTGGAACCCCGGACCAGTGACAAAGACGTTTTGAAACCACCCTTCTTCATCCTTCACGCTAATTTTGTTGAAATCCAAGAATAGCGCGCCGAGAAATGCCTCGAACAGGCAACCAAGTTTCTTAAGGTTCGTGCGCGTTTTCTTTTCCTCGGCGTTCCTCGACATGATCAGCCATTTATTTATCCGCATCTCGTAAGCAAGGCGCCCAATGTGCTCGTTTTTCACCAAGGCAATCTTCTTCTCGGTCATAAACCCTTCGTCTGCTTTGGGGAACCGCCGATACAGATAGTATTTGGTAATCAACTCCAAGACACCATCGCCGACAAACTCCAGACGTTCGTTCGATTTCGTTTTCAACGACATACAGTTGTGTGGCTGTTCCACAATGATAATATTCGCCTCGGCGTTCTCAATCGCGGGTCGTTTCGTGTAGGACCGATGAACAAAGGCACGCTTGTAAAGCTCCAGATTATTCACTTTGGCGGTGATTCCGTATTTACTGAGAATAGATTGAACATCGCTCAATGTAATCTCTTTATTTTGCGGATTATATGGGTCAAATACCATTGTTCCGTCTTCGTTCGCAACATCGCCATCATTCGATATGTTTTTAATGCTCTCAACGGTGGCGCTAGTATCAATTGCACTCATATAAATAATATAGAGAGCATCGTTTAAGTCATTCCTACAATGTAAGTATGTGTCCACAAAAAAGATTTCAACGCAAAAAAGATTTCAACGCAAAAAAGATTTCAACGCAAAAAAGATTTCAACATATTAAATATCTATTTAAGAGTAATGTATAGTAAATCATCATCATCATTACCATGCTCGTAAAGATAGATATGCGTGAGACGGCGTTATACGCAGCGTGCGTCGAAAATTATTCTGATGTAAAGGATGTTACCATCGTGTCGGAGGTGCTGGTATTGGGGGATATTATCATATGTAGCGACGATGGCACCGAGCGCGTTATTGTGGAGAGAAAGACGTTGGCGGATTTGGCGTCGAGCATACGTGATGGGCGCTACAAGGAGCAGGGGTTTCGGTTGAATGAATGCAGCGCTCACAATCACAACATTATATACTTGGTCGAAGGGAATTTACAATGTTACAATGAGAGCCGGTGTCGTTTGGAGCGCAAAGCATTGCTCTCTTCGTTTGTTTCGCTCACCTACTTTAAGGGGTTTTCAATGCATCGCACCGACACCGTTCGAGAATCTGCTGAGTGGATTATGAGTTACGCCAGCAAGTTACAGAGAGAAAACGGTGTTTCCTTTTACGACAAAAACGCCGAACATAAGCAAGAATCATACGTCGACGTGAGTTCGCGGGTGAAGAAGAATAACATCACGGTGAAGAACATCGCACCCATCATGTTGTCGCAAATACCCGGAGTGAGCGCGGCGGTCGCGACTGCGGTGATGGCGCAATACGGGTCATTGAAGGAGCTGCTCGAAGCGCTCACGACCAATCCGGCAGCACTCGACGAGATAACGATCGCGACAAAAACGAACAAACATAGGAAAATATCCAAAACGAGTTGTCAAAACATATACGAGTATCTGGTTGTTGGAGAGAAAAACGAGATAGTCGTTGACACAGAATAGTCGTTGACACAGAATAGTCGTTGACACAGAATAGTCGTTGACACAGAATAGTCCTCACCAAATAATAATTTTCACAATCACTTATATATGACTTTCATTAATTCCAAATACAATAATTTCACCGTTGCGGTAGCCGTAGTATTTAGCATTTGTGCGGTTGTTTACCTCTTTGGCAAGCAAGCGAACATAATGGAAAACTTTTCTGCTGAACGCGAGAATAGTCCCGAAAGAATTAAGGGATCGCGTAATGAAGTGGAAGACCGTATGTTGATAAGCAAATATCGCAAGTCTTACGAAGACACTATCATCGAATTAGACGATGCGATATCGATGACAATTCTCTCTGAAGTCTGCGAGAATGCGGAGAAAATCGCAAAGAATCCTACCGAATCAAGCGCCATGATAAGGAAGATAAACGACCTTAAGGCCTTCAAGGATACGCTGAACGAGGCGATGAAAACGTTGGACAAAAAGTAGGGTGTGTTAAGATTATTTTGTTTATAAATGTTTAATTTAATTTTAATTTCATTAGAATTAAAATTAGAATTGAAATTAAAATTGAAATATAATCATCAAACTGATAACGTAACAACTTCCAAACCATGGATATAAATGGCGATACCAAAGTTGTTGACAGGAAGGTTCTCGCCACCGAATTAATCATAATTCCTTCGGTATGCCTACCACGGGTTTATCATAAGTTTGACGCGAACTACGTTGAAGGAATCTTCTGCGAGCTCTTCGGACAAGACATGTATGGCAACAGCTGTGTAGAGAAGGTCGATATGGTGTCCAGGACTGACCGAAACACAGGCGAACCGTTTCACGTGGTTTTCATCCACTTTTCCGACCACATGTATTACTCTGATTACTTGGGTGATTTTGCGGCACGGATTGGCAAGGATGAGGAAGTCAAGATCCAGTACAACCCACCATGGTTCTGGAAGGTTCGTAAGAACAAAGCCGCCAATCGCAAGGAAGTTCGCACCGGACCTCGCATTATGAGTCGCAAGGATGAGGCAGAAATCATGACGAAGCAACAAGAAATTGCCAAGGCGCAAAAGTTAAGGAAGGACACCAACGAGGAGATGTGCAACCACGAAGCGGAGTTGTTGGGAGAACTAAATAATGGGACGAAATGGATGAAATGGGTGGACCTAGAAGATGAAGAAGATGAAGAGTCTGACAAAGACAACGAGTGGCCACCTCCACTTGAGTGGGGTGAGGACGCAGATACGGCAGAGGTCAGGTAAAAACCATAAAAAAGACAAAATAATTTTAATTGTCTTTATTAAAATTGAAATTGAAATATAATCATCAAACTAATAACATAATAACTTCCAAACCATGGATATAAATCGCGATACCAAAGTTGTTCACGGCAAGGCTCTCGCCACCGATTTTATCATATCAAAATATGATGCCATCATTGTTGATACATGCGACAGCATCGAATTTGAAATAGGCAAAACAAAATTTGTCATTTCGAAAGAGGACAATGAGATCACTATCAACTACATGTCGTCTGTAGATGCAGATGTCACGTTTAGTTGCACTAAAAAAGAAGATTTTGAAAACTTTGTTACTGGAATGTTTAACTAACTTAACTAACTTAACATATTCGTAAGATTTTTTTGATGAATAATATCGCGCAAAAGTTAAAAATAGTGACGAGTTATAATATACTAATGCAGTTTGCGAATGATTCCGGATTTATAATAAAGCGCCTACTGCCATCATTTGGTAAATGCAGACAACAGCCCCCCGCGAAACAAATGCGGGGCATCATAGAGAAGATATATGCGGACTTTGTGAAAGGAGAGAATTACTATCGAACGCGCATACCTCAAGTGAAAGCAAACGTTCGTTCGAATGACAGCATTACGCACGGGGATATGTTTGGACACTACTTCGTACCGGAAAGTGTGCGAGGATTCATACAAGAGAACGGCGTGCATCAACTGGAGTATCGTTGCGTGATATTAGAGCGAAATATTACAATTCGGATTATGTTGTTTAGCAAGAGCGAGTTGATGAATATGGAGAAGTATGAGGGTTATGTTTCATTTATGTGTATATGGTTGTATATTTGCATTCGCCATGCTTCGAATGCGTCCTGCAAAAGCCTGACGATATATCTGTATCCGACCCGAATGAAAAAGCAATTGCCTCCGCGAAAGGAACAACATTTAGGCGTCGGTAATGTCAACTCTGCGTTGACCTCAAGATGTGCGAGGAATACTGGAGAGATAATTATTTACAGAGAAGAGGAGTGGAGAAAGGTGTTTATACATGAAACCTTTCACACGTTTTGTTTCGATATCGAACCTCATGTGGAGCGGGATATACACGCAGGATTATCCGGTATCTTCCCGATCCGCAGCATATTCAGCGCTTCGGAAGCGTATGCCGAGACCTGGGCGCGCATCATGAATGCGGCATACGCGAGCTACGAATCTACAAGGAAAAATAAAGAAGGTCTAAAACAATTCACCGTATATTTTAATTTTTCACTCCAAATGGAGAGGATGTTTTCTCTCTTACAAATGAACAAGA
>Ga0209425_10001677_pt1 | contig 25774 bp, 28 predicted proteins | sample COG_05_FD_184749 | JGI IMG/M metagenome (GOLD analysis project Ga0209425, IMG submission 184749) | Pelagic Microbial community sample from North Sea - COGITO 998_met_05 (SPAdes) (version 2) | ecosystem: Environmental > Aquatic > Marine > Neritic zone/Coastal water | place: Helgoland, sampling...
TTTAAAGCGATGTTAGAAAATTCAGCTAGCGAACAGGGCTCAAGAATGAGCGCAATGGATAATGCAACCCGTAACGCAGGTGAAATGGTTGACAAGCTTACTATTGAGTATAATAGAAGTCGTCAAGCAGCTATAACAAAAGAATTAATTGAAATCATATCAGGAGCGGAGAGTTTATAATTATGAGCAAAGGAAAAATTACACAGATTATTGGAGCAGTAGTAGATGTAAAATTTGATGGAAAATTACCAGAAATTTTATCAGCTTTAGAATGTAAAAATGGGGATAATAGATTAGTTTTAGAAGTGGCTCAGCACCTTGGTGAGTCAAGCGTGAGAACAATTGCAATGGATGCTACAGAGGGATTAAAAAGAGGAGATGAAGTAACTGCTACAGGTGTACCAATTCAAGTTCCAGTAGGACCAGAAACTTTAGGAAGAATTATTAATGTAATAGGTGAACCTATTGATGAAAAAGGTGAAGTTAAAACTAAAGAAAAATGGCCAATTCATAGAGCTGCACCTGAATTTAGTGATCAGTCAACTGAAACAGAAATTCTAGTTACAGGAATTAAAGTGGTTGATCTATTAGCGCCATATGCCAAAGGTGGAAAAATTGGACTATTTGGTGGTGCAGGGGTTGGTAAGACAGTACTTATCATGGAATTAATTAACAACGTAGCAAAAGCACATGGGGGATTTTCTGTATTCGCTGGAGTTGGAGAAAGAACTAGAGAAGGAAATGATCTTTATCATGAAATGATAGACTCAGGAGTTATCAAACCTGAGGGACCAGGATCAAAAGCAGCATTAGTGTACGGGCAAATGAACGAACCCCCAGGAGCTAGAGCAAGAGTTGCTTTAACAGGTCTAACTGTTGCTGAATATTTTAGAGATCAAGAAGGTCAAGATGTACTTTTCTTTGTTGATAATATTTTTAGATTTACTCAAGCAGGATCAGAAGTTTCTGCACTATTGGGAAGAATTCCCTCAGCAGTTGGATATCAGCCTACACTTGCAACAGACATGGGTAACCTTCAAGAGAGAATTACAACAACTAATAAAGGGTCAATCACATCTGTACAGGCAATTTATGTACCTGCAGATGACTTAACTGATCCAGCACCCGCAACATCTTTTGCTCACTTAGATGCAACAACTGTATTGTCTAGACAGATAGCTGAAATTGGAATTTATCCAGCAGTAGATCCTTTAGACTCTACTTCTAGAATTTTAGATCCTAGAATAGTTGGAGATGAACATTATAGAGTGGCTAGAGAAGTGCAAAAAATCCTTCAAACTTATAAATCACTTCAAGATATTATTGCAATTTTAGGAATGGATGAGCTTTCTGAAGAAGATAAATTAACAGTAGCTAGAGCTCGAAAAATACAAAGATTTTTATCACAACCTTTCTTTGTTGCAGAAGTCTTTACTGGTTCGCCAGGAAAATTAGTAGATTTAGAGTCTACAATCAAAGGTTTTGCTGCAATATGTAGTGGTGAGTATGATCACTTACCAGAAGCTGCATTTTATATGGTAGGGACAATTGAAGAAGCTATAGAAAAAGCAGAAAAAATGTCGAAAGAAGCTGCTGCATAATGAGTGATGAATTTAAAATAGAAATTGTAAATCCTGAAAAATCTTTTCTTTCTAAAGAAGATGTAACTGAAGTTGTTGTACCTGCTTTTGAAGGGGAAATGGGAATTTTAAAAGATCATATTTCGATTATTTCATTCTTAAAGCCTGGTATAATTAAAATCTCTTCTAAGTCAGGTGAAGAAAATTACTATGTGGAAGATGGTATTGTTGAATTTAAGAATAATAATCTTTCAGTTCTTACAAGTTCTATTTTTGGTATTAAAGAGATAGATAAAGATAAAATTAGTGAGTTATTAGCACAAGCAGAAGAACAATCTAAAAATTCTGATATTACAGATCAAAACAAATATCTAGTGGATCAAAAAATTGATGTACTAAAAACATTTAATTAATAATTTCTCTTACTTTTTTTTTAACACTTTCATACACATGTAATTTAAAATCTACAACTAAGTCAGTTATATTTTCTAGATCAATCCATTTCCATTCACAAAACTCAGGATGTTTCGTATTAATATTAATTTCATTATCTTTTCCTAAAAATCTCATTAAAAACCATTTTTGTTCTTGACCTCTATACTTTCCTTTCCAAATAATACCTAATAAATTTTTTGGTAATTCATAAGCAATCAAACCATCTAGCTCTTTTATTAACTTCACACTAATTATGCTTGTTTCTTCTTTTAACTCTCGAAATGCAGCGTCCAAATATTTTTCACTTTTATCTACACCACCTTGGGGCATCTGCCAGAAATTTTTTTGATTATCTATTCTTTTTGCTACTAATACTTTGTTATCTTTATTTAAGACAACAATCCCAACTCCAGTTCTAAGAGGTAAATTTAAATAATCATTTTTCATTTATCCATTAAGCAGTTTTAACGCAAAGTTTAACTGATTATCCGTATCAGAATTAAATTTAAAATTTTTTGTTGACTCTATAATTTCTATGTCAGGTGTAACGCCTACTTCTGAAATAGATTTTCCAGACGGAAGATAATATTTGGCAATAGTTAATCTAATAGCACCTTTATTTTTTAATGGAATTATTGATTGCACAGAACCTTTTCCATAACTATTTTCTCCGAGTATAATAGCTCTTTTATGATCTTTTAATGCACCTGCTACTATTTCTGATGCTGAGGCAGACCCATAGTTAATCAAAACAACTAATGTTTTACCATTAATCAGGTCACCTTTTTTTGCAAACCATTTTCTATTCTCTAAAATTTTTCTACTTTTGGTCGATACAATTTCACCATTTTCTAAAAAAAAATCTGAAATTTTGATAGCTTGAGAAAGCAATCCACCTGGGTTGTTTCGTAAATCTAAAATGAATCCTTTTAAATTTTTATTATTATTTAATTTTTTAATTTCTTTTTTTATTTGGTCGCTACTATTATCATTAAATGAAGTAAGTCTAATATATCCCACATTATTGTTCATAAGCTCAGATTTTACTGACTGAACTTCAATAACTTCTCTAATTATGTTAAAAATTAATGCTTTTTTAATACCTATTCTTCTAACAGTTATTTCAATACTTGATCCTACAGGACCTCTCATTAAATCTACAGCTTCCATTAAAGATTTTCCTTGAACCTGCGTATTATTAATTTTTACAATATAATCTCCCGCTTTAAGTCCAGCTTTTGAAGCTGGGGTATTGTCAATAGGAGAAATTACTTTTACCACACCTGCTTCCATACCAACTTCAATTCCAAGACCTCCAAATTCACCACTTGTTTCTGTTTGCATACTCTCAAAACTTTCAGGAGTCATATAAGCAGAGTAAGGGTCTAAAGATTGTAATAGTCCATTTATTGCAGCATCCATATTTTTAGATTGATCTATTTCATCAACATATTCTTTATTAATTTTTTCAAGAACCTCACCAAATAAATCAATTTTTTCATAAATATCACTATTATCAGAAAGCGTTTTTTGAAAAAATAAAATAGGAATGATGAAAATGAATAATAATTTTTTTAACATTTTTATATAATTACTTTTTCTTTAGGAATTAGCTCAGACCATATTTTTTCAAGTTCATAAAATTTTCTTTTTTCAGGATTGAATATATGAACAATCAAGTCAATACCATCAACTAATTTCCAGTCAGAACTTTCTTTTCCCTCTATTTTAGAATTTTTAATACCATTAGCTTTTAGTTTTTCTAATACTTGTTCCGATAAAGCTTGAATATGTCTCGAAGATGTTCCACTGGCGATGATCATGTAATCTGCCATTGAACTTTTATTTTTAAGATCAATTGAGATTATATCTAAAGCTTTATTGGAATCAAGAGTATCTAAGATGATGCTTTTTAGATTTGTATTTTTTTCCATTAATTAAAGAAACCTTATCAAACTTTTCTCAATTGAGAAGATGAAATATTGACTTTATTAAAATTAACAAAAGTTAATTTTTTGTTGTTTACTCTATTAAAAGTTACTGACTTTAATGATTTGGCTTTATAGCCCTGACGATCAAATACTAAAATATTACATTTTTTTAAAATAGATTTCCATTTATACCATTTATGAAAATTTATGAGATTATCAGCTCCCATAATGAAATAAATTTCATTTATTTTTTTTTTGGTTAAATGCTTAACTAAATCAATTGTTCTATTTGAGCCTATCCTTTCTTCATAGAATTTTATTTTAATATAGTTATTTTTTCCTATTATTTTTTTTGCAAGCTGCATTCTGCTTCTTAAATTTGATTTACCTTCACCTTTAAATGGATTTTGTTTTGTAATTGCCCAAATAATATTCTTAAGGCCAAATCTTTTTTTGGCTTGCTTTGATATTTCCAAATGTCCTCTATGCGCTGGATCAAATGTACCCCCTAATACTCCAATCTTTATTCTTTTAAGCTTCAATTTATTTTCTAGTTTGGCCATTACTTATAATTTCATATTTGTAAGAAATAAGTTGACTCAAACCCACAGGCCCTCTTGGAGGAAGAGTGTTCGTTGAAATGCCAACCTCACCACCAAATCCAAATTCTCCACCATCAGCAAACTGTGTAGATGTATTATGCATAGCTATGGAGCTTTTTACACTCTTTAGAAATTTTTTAGCAGTTTTTTTGTTTTTAGTAATAATAGAGTCTGTGTGCATAGAGCCATATTTGTTTATATGTTTAATGGCCTCTTTACAATTTTTTACAGTCTTTACAGATACTTTAGGTGCCAAGTACTCTGTAGACCAATCTTTCTCTTTTGCTTTAGCAATCTTTCCATTATAATTTTTTCTTAGAAAACTATCTCCATATAATTTACAGTAATTATCTTCAAGTTTTTTTAATACAGGATTACAAAATTTTTTAACGATCTTTTCATGAAATAAAATGGTTTCCGTTGCACCACAAATACTAGTATTTCTTAATTTAGCATTATAGATAATATCAATAGTCATTTTTAATTCTGCATCCTTATCAATAAAAGTGTGACACAGACCTTCTAAATGTCCGATGATAGGCACAGTTGAAAATTCTTGAACTTTCTTTACTAAATTTTTTCCACCACGAGGTATAATCACATCAATATAATCTTTCATTTTTGAAAGAATATAATCCACCATTTTTCTATTTTTAGAATCTATAAACTGAATAAAATTTTCATTAACATTACTTTCTTTTAGAGCTTCTCGAAATAATTTAGCTAAAATTTTATTAGTGTTTATTGCTTCTGAGCCTCCTTTTAAAATAACAGCATTTCCTGATTTAAAAGATAAAGCAGCAACATCGGAAGTAACATTTGGTCTACTCTCATATATAACCCCAATAACCCCAATAGGTATAGATACCTTTTTTATCTTTAATCCATTGGGTCTACTCCATTTCTCAAGAATGTTGTCTACAGGATCTTTTAGTTTAATTATTTTGTTTATAGAAGCTTTTATATGGCTTAATTTATTAAGATTAATAGTCAGTCTATCAATTAAATTTTTCTTAAGTCCTCTTTTCAAAGCAAATTTGATATCTTTTGTATTTTCTATAATTATAGAATTCTTTTCTTTATCTAATAAAAAAACATATTTTCTTAGAATTTTATTTTTAGTTTTGGTATCAATTTTTTCAAGTGATGCTTTTTTAGCATTTTGACCTATTAAATTCATATATCGATTCATTTTATATTTCCACTATATCATCTTTATGTATAACTTCAGATTTTGAAACATATCCTAATATTTTTTCAATTTCTTTTGAATGGCGCCCCATAATTCTTAATATTTCATCAGATGAAAATGAACTCAAGCCTCTAGCACATTCAAAATTTTTTTTATTTAAAACTTTTATATGGTCGCCCTTTTTAAAATTACCATATACTTTTGTAATTCCAGCTGCTAATAAACTTTTACCATTAGAGAGTGCTTTTTTTGCACCATCATCGATAACAACTTCTCCTTTAGGAGAAATAGAGCTAATAATCCATTTTTTTCTAGCGTCTAACTTTGATATTTTTGGTAAGAACCAGGTACAGTTATTATTTTCAAGTATCTTTTTAATAGGCCTCATTAATAGGCCATTAGCTATTGCCATTTGACACCCTGATAATTGACAGATTTTTGCTGCATCGATTTTAGTTTTCATCCCACCTGTTCCATGTTCACCAATGCTTTTAGTCGCAATTTTTTCTATATCTTTATCAATATTTTTTATTTCTTTTAATAATTTAGCATTTTTATAAATTTTAGGATTTTGTGTATAAAGACCATCAACATCAGAGAGAAGTATTAGCGAATCAGCCCCTGATATTTGTGCGACTCTTGAGGCTAGTCTGTCGTTATCACCGTATTTAATTTCAGTTGTTGCTATAGTGTCATTTTCATTAACAACAGGTACAAAACCTAATTGAAATAAATTATCAAATGTTCTTTTTGCATTTATTGCTCTTCTTCTTTGTTCTGTATCTTCCAATGTAAGTAAAACTTGAGATATATTAATTTTTTGTTTAACAAAAGTTTGGGAAAATAAATTCATAAGTTCAATTTGTCCAATTGATGCAACCGCTTGACTTTTATCAATTTTAAGATTTTTTTTACTTAAATTAAGTTTTTTGCAGCCAATTGCTATAGCGCCCGAACTTACAATAATAATTTTTTTATTTTCTTTAATTAATACATCAATATCCTTGGCAAATTCATAGAGCCACTTCTTTCTAATTAATTTATTCTTATCTATTAATAAAGAAGAGCCAATTTTAATTACAATTATTTTTGATTCCTTAAGATACATATGAGAGTAATTTAACTTTAATTTTCGATATAGACTCTTTTTCTAGTGTTGAAAGAGTTACTACTTCAGATTTTTTATCTTTAGAAAATTTTTTCATAATTTTTTCTAATTCTTTTTTATCTAATAAATCAGTTTTATTTAATACAATTATTTCTTTTTTATTTAAAATTTCTTCACTATAATTACCAAGCTCTTTTTTAACTTGTTGATACGAGTTTTCAATATTTTCATCAGTAATATCTATTAAGTGCATTAAGGTTTTGCATCTTTCTATATGTTTTAGGAACTGAACTCCAAGACCTACACCTTCATGTGCGCCCTCAACAAGTCCCGGAATATCTGCTAAAGTTATTTCTTTGTCATCATAAGTTGCGACACCAAGATTTGGGTTTAGAGTCGTAAATTTATAATTTGCTATTTTAGGAGTAGCATTTGTAATAGCTGCTAATAAACTAGATTTACCTGCATTAGGTAATCCAACGATACCAACATCGGCAATAGTTTTTAACTGAAGCCAAATTACAAACTCTTCACCTATTCCACCTTTTGTAAATTTTTTTGGAGCCCTGTTCGTTGAGCTTTTAAATCTAGTATTACCAAGACCACCTTTGCCTCCTTTAGCAACGATAAACTCTTTACCTTCTTTTTTAAAATCAAAAATTAAAGTTTTGTTGTCTTCTTCAAAAACTTGTGTGCCTATTGGAACTTTTAAAAATAAATCATTCCCTCCACGACCTGCACAATTTTGACCAGACCCATTTTCACCGCGTTCTCCTTTATGGTGTTGTTGAAATCTATAATCTATAAGAGTATTTAAATTTCTTTCTGATCTTAAAATTATTGAACCTCCTCTTCCTCCATCTCCACCATCAGGACCTCCATACTCAATAAATTTTTCTCTGCGAAAGCTAGGAGATCCATGGCCTCCATTGCCAGCCTTCACGAATATTTTTACTTGATCAAGAAATTTCATAATACAACTCTTAATTTTTTAGTTGTACTACTAATTGGGTTTTACTGAAACGAAAGTTCTGTCTGATTTTCCCTTTTTAAATACTACTTTTCCCTCAATTACTGAAAAGATTGAATGATCTTTACCCATCCCTACATTTTCACCAGGAAAAATTTTTGTACCTCTTTGTCTTACAATTATATTGCCAGGGATTACTACTTCACCACCATATTTTTTAACTCCAAGTCTACGGCCGGCACTATCTCGTCCGTTTCTTGAAGATCCACCTGCTTTTTTTGTTGCCATAATTTATCTAGTTTATTTATTTGCTACTTTGGTTTCTACTTTTTTAGAAGTTAGTTTAGTTTCTTTTTTTTTCTTTGAAATTTTATTTTCTGCTACAACATTTACTTTTTCAGTTTTTTTAGTTGGTTTAATCATTTTTTCTGCTTCAGATAATACTTTACCATCTTTGGAAAAAATTTTGCTGATTCTTACTAATGAATATTGCTGTCTATGACCATTCTTTCTTCTAGAATTTTGTCTTCTTCTTTTTTTGAAAATTAATATTGTTCTATTTTTTCCATTTTCAACAAGATCAGCTTCAACTTTTGCACCATTAACTTTAGGTGAACCAACTTCTATATTTTTATCATCTCCGTAGGCTAAAATTTCTTTAAATTCTATTTTGGTTTCAAGTTTAGAATCCTCTAATCTTTCAATTTTAAGGATTTCTCCAGCTTTTACTTTGTACTGTTTTCCACCTGTTTGTATGATAGCGTATGACATTGTTTAATCTTGTTTTTATAATCAGCAATATAGTCGGGAGACTATTATAGTCAAGTCCGAATAAGTTAGAAATTGTCCTTTAAATCCCGCAATTTTGAAAAGGTTTCTAAATCGTGGGATCTGAGAAAAATATTGCACTCTAATTCATCTTTAATAGTTGATGGCATACTTGAAAGGCCTTTTTTTAATTTTATATTTATATCATTTATCTTAGTTTTAAGATTATGATTATTTTTATCATGAGTTAAACAAAATTTTGAATTTTGTAGAGTGTACTCGTGACCACAAAAAACTTTTGTATTTTTTGGTAACTCTTTTAATTTCATCAATGAATTATACATTTGTTCATACGTACCCTCAAATATTCTGCCACATCCTAGGGAAAAAAGAGTGTCTCCAGTAAAAACCGATTCTTCTTTATAAAAATAGAAACATATGTGACCAGTTGTATGTCCTGGGATATGAATTATTTTTGCTTCAAAGTTTTTATTTATCCAGGTTTCTTGATCATTTACCAATATATCTATTCCTGGAATTCTCTCTTTATCCTCTTTGTATCCAATAACACTTGCTCCATATTTTTCTTTTAACTTTTGATTTCCTCCAACATGATCATAATGATGGTGAGTATTTAATATAAAATTTAGTTTAATTTGAGTATTTTCTAAATGTTTAATAATAGGCTCAGCTTCACTAGGATCAATCACGCAAGCAATGTTACTTTCTTCATCAATTATTAGGTAAGAATAATTATCTTTCAGACAAGGTATTATTTGAATCTTCATTTATTTTTCAATAAAAAAAATACCTAACTCTGCAGTTAGATTTTTTATATTTATATTTGCCTCATCAATGTATGAGGTCTTTTCATTGTGTAGAGCCAGTGCTTTAGCTAATTTAATATCTCTTTCATGACAGAATTTATAAAAGTCCTTGATTGTACACATGTGTAAATTAGGTGTATTATACCATTCATCGGGTAGATTTTTTGTAATTGGCATTGTTCCTTTTACTAATAAGTGAAGCCTTACTTTCCAAAACCCGAAATTTGGTACAGTTACTATCGCTTTTTTTCCTACCCTTAAAAGCTCTTTAATAACTATTTCTGGATTTAGAAAAGCTTGAAGTGTTTGACTTAATATAACAAAATCAAAAGAGCCATCAGGAAATTGAGAAAGATCCTTTTCAGCATCTCCCTCTATTACAGTTAGTCCCTTACTTAAACATTTTTGTGAATTTTCTTTAGAAATTTCAATTCCTCTTATATCTATTTCTTTATTGTTTTGTAAAAATTGCATTAACGTTCCATCTCCACAACCAACATCTAAAACTCTTGCTTTTTTTTCAATAAAATCCGAGATTATTTTAAATTCTTGTTTCATTTTTATTTTTTAGAGTAGGAATTGTTTATATAATTTTTTAAAGTATTCAAAAATTCAGGAACATCTAAAAGAAATGAATCATGTCCTTTATCAGACTCAATTTCAACAAAGGCAACATCAGCTCCTATTGCATTTAAAGCTATAACAATTTCTTTATTTTCAGAGGTGGGGTAAAGCCAATCGGAAGTGAATGATACCACTAAAAATTTGGTTCTAGTTTTTGCAAAAGCTTTTGACAAATTTCCATTATATTCTTTAGTTAAATCGAAATAATCCATAGCTCTTGTAATATATAAATAACTATTAGCATCAAACCTATCCACAAAAACACTTCCTTGGTATCTTAAATAACTTTCTATTTGAAAATCTGCATCGAAACTAAATTTTAAATCATCTCTTTCCTGTAATTTTCTTCCAAATTTTTCCTGTAAGCCATTTTTAGATAAATACGTTATATGAGCAGCCATCCTTGCAACAGACAATCCTTTATCTGGGTTTTTATTTTGATTTGCATAATCTCCACTTTGCCAATTAGCATCTGCCATTATAGATTGTCTACCAAGTTCATTAAAAGCAATATTCTGTGCTGAGTGACTTGAAGTGCAGGCAATTGGAATTGCTATTTTTGCTTTATCTGGATAATTACTTACAAATTGAAGAACTTGCATACCACCCATAGATCCACCCATCACAGCAAATAGTTTTTCAATTTTAAAGAATTCTAAAAGATTATATTGCGCATTAACCATATCATTTATTGTAATGACTGGGAAAGAGGTTCCATAAATTTTATCAGTTTTAGGATTAATATTACTAGGACCAAAAGAACCCAAACACCCACCAATTACATTTGCACAAATTATAAAATACTTATTAGTATCTACAGCTTTACCAGGGCCGACAGCATACGACCACCACCCATCTTTTTTGGTGATTGGGTTTAATCCAGAAACAAACTGATCCCCAGTCAAAGCATGAAATACTAAAATAGCATTATCTTTTTTTTCATTAAGCGAGCCATAAGTTTCGTACGCTAAAGGAAAATTATTAATAGTTTGCCCACAATCTAATTTTAAGGGTTTATCAACTATTAAACTTTTTATGTTCACATTTTTACTCATAAATAATAGCTTAAATGAATTGTGAGAAAAAAAACTTATTTAGCAGGTTTTTTTAAGCGCTCGCAATTCAGTTAAATCAGCGCATATTTTTTGTACTAGATAGTATTTCTTATGTCAAATTTTTTAAAAAATGACTTATTCTCTATAAAAGTTTAATATTTTATTTATAAGATATATCAAATGACAATTCCAAAGTTTAAAACATTTAAAATAAAAGCCTATAAACCAGGAAGATCAAATATAGGTAAAATTAAAAATATTATCAAATTATCAGCTAATGAGTCAGCTCTTGGTGTTAGCCCTAAGGTAAAAAAAATTTTAAATTTTAAAAATTCAATTTTATACAGATATCCAGATAGCAAAGCAAAAATCTTAAGAAAAGAAATTTCAAAGCAGTTTGCGTGTGATTTAGATAAAATTATTTGCGGTTCAGGCTCTGATGAAATTATACAGATGATATGTCAATTATATTTAAAACCATCAGATGAAGTAATTGTATCTCAATATAGCTTTCTCATGTATAGGATTTATTCACAAATTGTTGGTGCAAAAGTTTTATTTTCAAAAGAAAAAAAATTTAAAGTTTCAGTACCCGAAATAATTAAAAAAGTTACAAAAAAAACTAAAATAGTTTTTATTGCTAATCCAAACAATCCAACTGGAACTTATTTAACAAAATTTGAATTAATAGAATTAAGAAAAAAATTAAGAAAAAATATTTTATTAGTTATGGATGATGCTTATTTTGAATATATGAAAAACAAAGATTATAAATCAAGTTTAGATTTGTTTAAGAATAAAGATAATGTAATTATTATAAGAACATTTTCTAAAATTTATGGTTTAGCTTCTTTAAGAGTTGGTTGGGCATATGCTTCAAAAAAAATTATTGATGCAATGAACCTAATTAAGCCCCCATTCAATGTTAATCAATTAGCTCAAATAGCAGCAACAGAGGCTTTAAAAGATAGAAATTTCATTGATAAGTCTGTCAAGCATAATATTGTCGAAGCAGGTAAAATAAAATATATATTAGAACAATTAAATATTTTCTCAAATAAAGTGACAGCTAATTTTTTATTATTGGATTTTGATAAATGTAAATTTTCAGCAAAATATATTTTTAATAAACTTCAATCAAAAGGAATCATATTAAGATCAACAGAAGATGGATATAATATTAAAAACAAATTAAGACTTACAATTGGATCCACCAAAGAGAACACTAAATTTTTAAAAGTAATTAAAGGTATATTCAACTAATTATGAAAAATATTTTAATAATAGGATGTGGTTTATTAGGCTCTTCTTTATTAAGACAAATAAAAAGAAAAAAGATAACAAAGAAAATTTATATATATGAAAAATCTAAAGTAAATATTTCAAAAATAAAAAAATTAAAACTTCCTGGAACAATTATTGATAAATTACAAGATGGCGTTACTAATTCAGATTTAATTATTTTATGTACACCAATGAGCGAGTATAAAAATCTTATTCTTAAAATGAATAAATTTTTGTCACCAAAAACTGTAGTTACTGATGTTGGTTCATCAAAATTAGAAACATCAAAAATTATAAAAAAATTTTTAAGAAAGGACATTTTTTGGACCTCTAGTCACCCAATAGCTGGTTCAGAGGTGAGTGGACCAGAGCATGGGAAACATGACCTATTCCAGAATAAATGGTGTATTTTAATAAAAGAGAAAAAAACTAATAAAGATCATTTGATTATTTTAAATAAATTCTGGAAGAAAATTGGTTCAAAAGTTGCATCAATGAGTCCAGAAAAGCACGATATGATTTTTTCAATTACAAGTCACTTACCTCATTTAATTGCTTACAATTTAGTCAAGTCAGCACAGGATTTTGAAAAACAAAAAAATTACAATTTAATCAAATATAGTGCTGGTGGTTTAAGAGATTTCTCAAGGATAGCTGCTTCAAATGAAATAATGTGGAGAGATATATTCTTTTATAACAATAAAAATATGTCAAAAGCTATTGATCTGTTTATCAAAAATTTAAATTCTTTTAAAAAAGATATTAATTCAAAAAATAATAGTTCAATTTTAGAAAAATTGATTAAAACTAAGAAAGTAAGATCAAAAATTATTAAATTAAAACAAGATATTAATAAACCTGATTTTGGTAGAAGCTAATATTTTATTGAGGATATTTTTTTTACAGATAAATCTGTAGTTTTTTTAATTCTATTTATTGTTTTTATAATAGGCATAATTAATACTTTTTTCTTAGGACCATAAGCATGAATTAATTTTTTAGAGTTTAAACATATAGCAACATGACCTCTCCAAAAAATAATATCACCTTTTTTAAATGCTTTTCTATTAAGATTTCTTTTTGAATATTTGATTTGGTCTTTCGTATCTCTTGGATAATATCTATTATTATAATAAAATAATAATTGCAACATAGCGGAACAATCTATTCCTTGATAAGTTTTACCACCCCATAGATATTTTGTATCTATAAATAGACTTAATAATTTTAAATAATTTTTTTCAGTATGTTTAATATCTTTGATATCGCTTTTTTTAATCCATCTATTTTTTTCATATTCAAACGAATTCTTGCTCTCTTGAAGTATAGAAATTTTAGATGCAAATGGTAAATATGTTTTTTTATTATTTGATTTATTAATGATGCTAGCTTTAAGACTATATACTTTATGAGTAGCTTTAAAATTACTTGTATAATTTTTATTTTTAATAAAACCGGTATAATTATCAAATATTGTTGTGATTTTTATCCAATCTTTATTTTTTGATATAATTTTAAATTTTTCACCATATAAAATTTGAGAAATAATTTCTGATTTTATAGATGCCTTTTTGTAAATATTTGATAATTCTTTTTTATAGAAAAAATTATTTTTCATTGATTTTTAATTTATCTTTAATAAACCATAAGCAAATTAAGGACGGAATTACCATTATAGCAGTTAAAATAAAAAAAGTTCCCCAGTCTCCATTTAACCAGTCAACTAATGCACCAGATGAAGATGCAAGAGTGGTTCTACCAGCTGTTCCTATGGAAGCGAGAAGTGCATATTGAGTTGCAGTATATGTTCTATCTACTAATAATGAAATAAAAGCTACGAATGCAACTGTTGCAAAAGCTGCTGCTATATCGTCAAAAATAACTGCTATAGCAAATAATAATTCAGATTTATCACTCCAAGCTAAAGCGGTAAATAATAAGTTTGTTGCAGCCATTAATATCCCCGCAAGAAACATTGCTTTTAAAACTCCTGATCTGATTACAAAAAGCCCTCCTAATAATGTGAATATGACTGTAGTTATCCAACCTAATGTCTTAGAGTAAATTGCAATATCACCTTTAGAAAACCCTATTTCTTTATAAAAAATAATAGACATACGCCCCAGGAACGCTTCGCCTATTTTAAATAAAAAAACAAAACCTAAAATTCCAATGGCAATAGAAAATCCATTTTTTTTAAAAAAGCTTATTACTGGGCCACCTAATGTACTGCTTATCCAGGTCAAAAAATAGGTTATAACATTTTTTGTTCCAAACTTACTTTCTATAAGTTTATCCGTTTCTTTTTGCTTCAGTTGTCTATCAGTAGAAAAAGGCTCATGAACAAACATTAATCCTACATTCATTAAAATTACCAGAACCCCTAAAATTAAAAATGTAATTTGCCAGTAATTGGTAACACCAATATTCTCGAAATATTCAGCTGTAAATAGAGCTATTACACCACCCAATTTATATCCACTCCACCACCCAACAACTGCCATAGCAGCACCAGCTGCCATTGATTCACTTTCATGATCTCCTATTTGTTCTATTCTTAAAGCATCAACAGTAATATCTTGTGTGGCTGAGGCTATAGCAATAATTAAACCAACTGTAATTAATAGAGCAAGATTTTGAGTTGGGTTAATAAAGCTCCAAATAACTAGACAAGTTAAAATTGCAATTTGCATTAAAACTATCCAGCCTCTTCTGTGTCCCAGTTTTTTTGTTAAATAGGGTATTTGAAGTCTATCAATTAGAGGTGCCCACAAATAATTAAATGCATATACACCAAATATTAAGCCTGCCCACCCAATAGTTGCTCTACTTAGTCCTTCTTCTTTAAGCCATAAACTTAAACTGCTTCCTATTAAAACCCAGGGAAAACCAGATATAGCTCCAAGTAACAATATTCTAAACATTCTCTTGTCCATATAGACGGAGAAAGTTTCTGAGAGAGATTGTTTTTTAATTTCAATCATATTTATTTTCTCCAAAAAGAAGGTAAAAACAGTACCAGTATAGCAAATAATTCTAGTCTACCCAATATCATTCCAAAACTTAATATCCACTTAGACACCTCTGGTAAACTTGTAAAATTACCATTAGGACCAATGACAGAACCTAGTCCAGGTCCAACGTTTGAAATTGATGTTGCTGCTCCTGAAATTGAAGTGATAAAATCTAAACCACTTAAAGATAAAAATGCAGTTATCAAAAAAAATACAATCAAGTAAAGAAAAATGAATGAGATAATTGAAGCCATAAATTTATTATCGACTGTATTTTTATCATATTTTATTAAAAAAATTCCTCTAGGAAAAATAATCTTTTTTAATTGATTGATAATAAAAAGATACATGATTTGAATTCTAAAAATTTTTATACCACAAGTTGTTGACCCTGCACATCCACCAATAAACATAAGGACTAAAAAGAATATTAAAGGAAAATTTCCCCATCCATCAAATTCCCCAGTTACATATCCCGTTCCAGTTAAAATAGATATTACATTAAAAAAAATTGCTCTTATATTAATTTCAGAAAAATCTTCATTTTGAAAGGAAAGATATAAAAAAAGTAAAATTATTGAGAATATTATTATTTTAATAAAAGATTTAATTTGTACATCTGAAATAAATATTTTTTTATCTCCATTTAAAAATTTTATATAAGCAATGAATGGTAAGCTTCCCAATATAATAAAAATCATAGATGATATTTCAATAGATAAACTATTAAAATATCCTATCGACTCATTATAATTTGAAAATCCGCCTGTTGCAATTGTAGTCATCGAGTGTGTTATGCTGTCAAAAATACCCATACCAAAAATTTTATAGGTTATTGCGCAAAGGGAAGTTAGTGCTAAATAAACATAGATTAATCTTAAAGCAATCTCTTTGGATTTAGGTAATAATTTTTCAGATGAATCGTTACTAGAAATTTTAAATAATTGCATTCCCCCAACATTCATTATTGGCATTAAAGTTATTGCCATTACAATTATACCTATTCCTCCAAGCCATTGAAGCATAGCTCTCCATAAAAGAATTGATCTAGGTGCTATTTCTAAATTTGAAATTATAGTTGAGCCAGTGGTTGTAATTCCAGACATACTTTCAAAAAATGAGTCTGTAATTGATAATTCAAGACTTGAAAAAATAAATGGCAAAGCACCAAATATTGCAATACTCAACCAAGATAGAGCAGTTAATAAGAATGCCTGTTGTAGATTTAGTTTTTTATCATGATTTAAGTTTGATAAAAAAAATAGTACACCAAAAATTATTGATATTATGGATGCACCAATAAATGAAGAATCAATTTCTGAATATATGATCTGTGCCAGAACAGGTATCAACATAGATAGGCCAAGAATAATTTGCAGTATTCCTAGTGTAAAAAAAACGGTTTTATAATTAGACATTTTGAAAGAACATTATTTTATGGTAAATAAATTTCAACTCTATAAGAATTAATAAAAGCACCATATACTAGATATTTATTATTATAAAAGTGATTGAAAAAGACATTTTAAATAAAACAAGCTCATGGCCCTTTGTTGAGGCCAAAAAGATGCTGCGTGAAAGAAAATCTTTTATTGAAAAAAAAGGCAAAATTATATTACAGACTGGATATGGTCCTAGTGGGCTACCTCATATAGGAACATTTGGTGAAGTTGCAAGGACTTCAATGATGGTTAATGCGTTAAAACAACTTACAGACGTGCCAGCAGAAATTATTACTTTTTCAGATGATATGGATGGTTTAAGAAAAGTTCCTGAAAATGTACCAAATCAAAAACTTTTAAATGAAAATTTACATAAACCATTGACACAAGTGCCAGATCCATTTGAAAAATTTGATAGTTTTGGAGAACATAATAATGAAATGCTTAAAAATTTTTTAAATAAATTTAATTTTGATTATAGTTTTAAAAGTTCAACAGAGCTGTATAAAAGTGGAGTATTTAACTCTACATTAAAAATTATTTTAGAAAACTATCAAGGAATTATGGATATTATTTTACCAACTCTTGGTAAAGAACGTCAAAAAACGTACAGTCCATTTTTACCAATATGCCCAGAAACAGGTAAAGTATTAGAAATACCAGTTTTAGAAATTTTAAAAGAGAAATCAGTAATTATTTTTAACAATAATGGAAAAAAGTTTGAGGCTAATATTCTTGATGGAAATTGTAAGCTGCAATGGAAAGTTGATTGGGCTATGAGATGGTATGCTTTAGATATAGACTTCGAAATGTATGGTAAAGATTTAATTGAAAGTGCAATTTTATCCTCAAAAATAATTAAACTTATTGGAAAAAAAAATCCTTCTGGCTTTGCATATGAACTTTTTCTAGATGAAAAAGGAGAAAAAATTTCTAAATCAAAAGGTAATGGAATTACCATTGATCAATGGTTAGATTATGCCTCTCCAGAAAGTTTATCACTTTATATGTATCAAAACCCAAAAAGGGCTAAAAAATTATATAAAGAAATAGTACCAAAAACTGTTGATGAATATTTAGACTTTATTGAAAAAGCCAAAATACAAAATGAATTACAACTATTGATGAATCCAGTCTGGCATGTTCATAATGGAAACGTGCCTAAAGAAGAAATAATAATGAGTTTTTCAATGCTTTTAAATTTGGTTGAAACCAGTAATGCAGACACTAAAGAATTGCTTTGGAAATTTGTTAAGAAATATAAAAAAAATCTTTCAGAAAAAAATTTTCCTATCTTTGATAATTTAATTGGTTATGCAATTAAATATTTTAATGATGTAATTAAATTAGAAAAAAAATATAAAAAACCCAATACACAGGAAAAAATTGCTTTAGAAAAATTAATAAAAACCCTTGATAAATGTACTGACCAAATGAAGCCTGAAGATATTCAAACCTTAATTTATTCAACAGGCAAAGAAAATGGATATTCAGAAAATTTAAGGGATTGGTTTAAATTAATATATGAGGTAGTTTTTGGTGATGAAAATGGTCCAAGAATGGGTTTTTTTATAAGTTTTTTTGGCGTGAATGAAACTAAGGAATTAATTAAAGAAAAAATAAAATAATGTTTTCAAAATTTAGATCCCTGATTTTTAAAATTGATCCAGAAATAGCACATAATTTAGCAATCAAATCTTTAAAATTAAATCTAATGCCAAGTTTTTTTGATGAAAATAAAAATGATGAAATGTTTCAATCCTCATTATTTAAAAAAAAAATAGATAACCCAATTGGAATTGCAGCTGGCTTTGATAAAAATGCTGAAGTTTATAATTCATTATTTAAACTAGGATTTGGATTTGTGGAGGTGGGAACTGTCACACCCCTTGAACAGTATGGTAACCCAAAACCAAGAGTGTTTAGATTAGTTAAAGATCAAGCACTAATAAATAGACTTGGTTTTAATAATTTGGGTGCTGAAAATATTAGCAATAGAATTAGAAACAATTTAAATACTGGTTTGCTAGGAATTAATATTGGTCCTAATAAAGATAGCCCAAATCGTTTAAATGATTATTTAATAGGAATTCAAAAATTTCACGATATTGCAGATTATATTACTATTAATATTTCTTCACCTAACACTGAAAATTTAAGAAATTTTCATGATGAAAATAAATTTGATGAATTAATGCTCTCTATTGAAGAAGAAAAAAATCGATTAAAATCTAAAATACCTATAGTAGTAAAAATTTCACCAGATATTTCAGAGGAACAAAGCAATATATTATCTGAAATATTATTAAAACATAAGGTAAGAGCAGTCATTATTTCAAACACAACTGCTAATAATCGTGAAAAACTTAAAGAAATATTAAAATATCAAAAAGGAGGTTTATCAGGAAAACCTATAGAAGAAGTTTCTAATGAATTAATAAGTAGATTCTATAAATTATTAAAAAACAAAATTGAGATTATAGGAGTAGGTGGCGTAGACTCAGGAAAAAGTGCGTATAAAAAATTTTTAGCAGGAGCTAGTTTTATTCAGTTATATACAGGAATGGTATTTCAGGGCCCAAGTATTGTTAGAAAGATAAAAAAAGAGCTAAAAGAAATATTAATTGATGATGGTGTTAAGAATTTCAGAGAAATAATAGGCAAGAAACACACTAATTAACCCTAATAAGCTTGACGAGATCATTGTCACATCTTATATAGTCACTAATATTATGTCTAAAAAATGTGAATTAACAGGTAAAATTCCTATGAAAGGTCATAATGTTAGTCATGCTAACAATAAGACCAAAAGAAGGTTTTTACCAAATCTAAAAAAAGTTAAATTTACAAGTGAACTTTTAAAAAGAAGTTTAAAACTTACGGTATGCAATGCTGGAGTTAGATCTGTAGATAAAAAAGGAACTTTTGACCAATTTTTAAAGACAGTAAAAAACAAAGATATATCTCCAAGATTAAAAAAAATAAAAAAAAGCTTATTAATAAAATCACCATTTAAAAAAGCAACTATATCTAAATCAGCTTAATGAATAGATTGTTTTTTATTCTCTCAGTTATAATGGGAGTTGTAGTTTTATCCTCAAATTATTTGGTACAGTTTCCAATTAGATACTATCAATTAGAGGAATTATTAACATACGGAGCTCTTAGTTACCCAATCGCATTCCTAATCACAGATCTAGCAAATAGATCTTATGGAAAAAAAGTTGCAAGAAAAATTGTTTATGTTGGTTTTATTTTAGGTATTACATTTACTCTTTTCTTTTCAACAAATTTTACAGACTTAATTTCAGTTAGAATTGCTATTGGATCAGGTGCAGCATTTATGGTTGCCCAGCTTATTGATGTTCAAATTTTCGATAAATTGAGAAAAAAAAAATGGTTTATTGCACCATTAACATCTTCACTAATTGGATCAACGATTGACACTTTTCTTTTTTTCTCTATTGCTTTTTATGCAACAGGAGTTCCATGGGTAACTTTATCTTTAGGTGATTTGGTAATAAAAGTATTTGTTGCACTATTGATGTTAATACCCTTTAGATTATTATTATCAACAGTTAAGGCTGCAAAAATTTAATATAAAAACTTATAAGATAATATCTTATAAGCTAATTTTGCTACTAGAAAATTGTAAGAATTAAAGCCTTTAATTGGTGATAATTCGTTCACATCTGCTCCCACAATATTAGAATTTTTAGAGGCAATTCTAATAATATCTAAAGTTTCATCCCAAAGCAACCCCCCAGGCTCAGGAGTTCCTGTTGCTGGCATAATACTCGAGTCTAATCCATCAACGTCAAAAGTTAAATAAACAGTTTTATCTTTTATCATTTTTTTAAATTTCTTTAAGTCCCATTTAGCTTTATCTTTTGCCCAAAAAATTTTTATTCTTGATGAATTTTTTTTTAAAAAAGGTATTTCACTTTCAGAAATATTTCTTATACCAAAAGAGATAACCGAAACATTTTTGTGATCTAAACATCTTTTAATTGCTGAAGCATGTGAAAATTTTTCACCATTATAGCTTTCTCTTAGATCTGCATGAGCATCAAAATGTAATAAACAGATTTTTTTATGTCTTTTCACAAATGGGGCAATACATCCAGGTGTAATTGAGTGTTCACCACCAAAAGTAATTGGAAAAAGTTTTTTATTTAAAATTTCTTCATTTATATCTGACATTTTATTTAGAGCTTTTTTTATATTTTTATCTATCTTGAAAGGTTTTAGAGTTTTAATACCTATTTTTTTATATGGTTCACATTTTAATTCCTCATCATATAATTCTACTTGATGAGAAGCTTTAATGATTTCTTTTGGTCCATTACGTGTGCCACCGCCGTAACTCACAGTTTTTTCTAGACCAAATGGGATAACAACAACTTTTTCTTTAATATTGACATTGTTGTCAATTCCAAGAAACCCATTTTTATTAGAAAGATATTTCAATTTATTTAAATATTTTTGAGAAGTTTTTTCTTGTTCGATTTTTCCATTCACCTTTATGATATGCATCACTTGCAATCAAGGGCAAAACACTGGTAGCTTCTGCAAAAACCATCTGTTCTTTAGTTATATCTACTTTACCCCAAGAGCTTGCTTCTTTTAAAGTAGAGCTACTACACGCTCCATCCCTAGAGTCAGCTACTGTAATTTGTACTGCATATTTATGCATTTCAACTTCTTTTCCTAAAAGTTCGGCACATATGACTGTATCTTGTATAAAATTTTTAGGCACACCTCCACCAACCATAAATAGCCCAGAGCCCTTTGATTGTATTTTAATTTCAGTTAATTCACGGAACTCCCTAATGGAGTCTATTGTTAGGTGTTTTTTTGGATTTTTTTCCTGGTGAATTACCAAACCAAATCCTGCACTTGAATCAGTAAAAGCAGGACAAAATATTGGAACATTATTGTCATAAGCAGTTTCAATTAACGAGTCTTTCTTTTTTGAATTTTTTTTTAAATATTTTCCCATTTCATGAATAAACTCTCTAGATGTGTAGCTTTTTGGCTCAAGAGTATCAGCAATTTCACATATCCTTTTATCACATTCTTGTAATTCATCTTCATCAATATATGTGTCATAAATTCTATCGATATAGTTTTTTCTTAACTCAGTATCGTCCTGAAATTGTGAGCCCTGATAATGTTTAAATCCTAAAGCTTCAAAAAAATCCATATCAACTATAGATGCTCCTGTAGCAATAATTGCATCTACCATATTATATTTAACCAAGTCTTTATAAATATTCATACATCCAGCTGCAGAAGTCGATCCAGCTAAAGTTAGAAAAATTGTACAATTTTTATCTTTAATCATTTCATTAAAAATATTTGCTGCATTTGCTGTTTCTCTTGAGACAAAAGACATTTTTTCCATTGATGAAATAATCTTTCTTGAGTCAAAGGATGTTATATCTATATGCTCTACTTGATTTATTAGGAAATCTTTTTTGGTATTATGACCTAGTTTCTTATTTTCTGGCATTAAGCAACTAGTATAGCTTTATTAATGTCTTTACCATACATTGTCATAATAGGGTTATCTTGAATCTCGTAGATATCATCAGAGTAATAACCATTAAATTGAGTTCTAAAAGTAAGACCGTACGCACCAAGTTGACCCAATTCTATATAATCATTTTCTTTAATATTGCTTGGAAGTAAAAAGGGGCCTTTCATATAGTCCATGCTATCACAGGTAGGACCATAAAAATTAAAGGCAGTTAATTTTTTTGATACCATTTTTCCATTTTTAATTAATCGTGAAGGAAATATAATATTTGGAGTACCAGCATCAAATAGAGTTCCATATGTGCCATCATTAATATAGAGTTTTTGTTTTTTTCTCAGATTTACTCTTACGATCGTTGAACCACTTTCTGCAACTATTGCTCTTCCTGGTTCACACATAATTTCTGGTAATTTTTCTAATTTTAGATTTTTAAAGCTTTTTTTAATTTCTCCAAAGTAATTTTCTAAAGATTGTGGAATTAAATCTGGATAAATTGCAGGAAAACCTCCACCTATATTAATGTAGTCAGGTAAAATTTTTGTTTTTTTAATTATATTTCCAACTTCTTTTATTCCTTTAGAGTATGAGATTGGATGCATACATTGAGAACCAACATGAAAACTCAGGCCTATCTTTTTTGCATATTGTTTTGTTAATCTTAATAATGCAGTTGCCTCAGATCCTATAGCACCAAATTTTTTTGATAAATCTATCTCTGCATGCTCATTTGATACAGCAACCCTTACAAACAATTCTAAATCTTGAGCGTTATTAGTTGATTTTATGATCTTAATAAGTTCGTCTTTTGTGTCTAGTGAGTATGCTTTTACACCATGTTTAAAATAAGATTCTTTTATACTTTCTCTACTTTTCACTGTATGCATATAAGAGCATTTAGCATTAGGGCTTATTTTTTTTATATCTTCAATTTCTTTAATTGATGCTACATCAAAACTTTCAATTCCACTTTCTAATATTGTTTTTAAAACTTCAGGATGAGGATTAGTTTTTACGGCATAAAGAACTTTGCCAGGAAAATTATTTTGAAAAGTTTTTGACGCAATATGTATCGAGTTTTTTCTGATACAATAAATTGGTCTTTCCGGTTTCAGTTGATTTACAAGTTCATCAACATTTTTAAATTTTTGCATTTTTTAGCCCTAAAAAAAATTTAATAAAAAAAAGTTTTTTAATAAATGTTTAAAAAACTTTATCTAATCGCAGAAATAAGCCTTAAGTTAATTAATGTAAAGCAAATAATAGCTATTGAATTTAATCAATTAAACCCCATATTAAGGTTATGGTTGAGCTAAATAATTTAAAAAAACTGAGTGATTTTGATAACAAATCCTTATTAATTGTAGATGATGATAATCCTTTTAGAGAAAGACTTGCAAGAGCGATGGAAAAGAAAGGATTTGAAGTATTTCAAGCTGAGGGTGTACAAAAAGGAATACAATCAGTAAAAGAAAAAAAACCAGCTTTTGCTGTAGTAGACCTTAGGTTGTCTGATGGAAATGGACTTGAGGTAGTAAAAGAAATACAAAACTCTAATTCTACTAGTAGAATAATTATGTTAACCGGATATGGAAACATTCCAACCGCTGTAGCAGCAATTAAAGAGGGAGCAATTGATTATCTTGCAAAACCTGCTGATGCAGACGATGTTGAAAAAGCACTGTTAGCTGGCCCAGAAAAAAAAGCTGCCCCACCAGAAAATCCTATGTCAGCAGATAGAGTAAAGTGGGAACATATTCATAGAGTTTTTGAGCTTTGTAATAGAAATGTATCTGAGACTGCTAGAAGACTTAAAATGCACAGAAGAACACTGCAAAGAATATTGTCTAAAAGATCTCCTAGATAAAATTTCTAAACTTAATAATCTTTTTAGTTAATAAAGTTAACAAACAAATTTTAAATAATTCAGCGAGCAAAAACGGAAAAGCACCTAACTGTAATATTGGCTTGTCCCATCCAATTAAATTTCCAAGCCAGAGAATTCCAAATATATAAATTGTTGAAACTGCAAGTACCAGCTTTGTAAAGTTAAAGAAAATATTATTTTTAAAATTGAAAAAACCTGCAAGAAAAACAGCAATTAAAAATCCTAGCAAGTAACCCATTGTCGGTCCTGTGAAGTATACTAAACCAACTCCTTTTTCAGGTGAATTAGAAAAAACTGGAATTCCAATTATACCCTCAAGCAAATAAACGCCAACTGTTGTTAGACCAATTTTATAACCAAATGCCATTCCCAAGAAAAGAACAATAAAAGTTTGCATTGTCATTGGCACAGGATAAAAAGGTATTTTTAACTTAGCAGATATAGTTAATGCTATTGAACCTAAAAATATTACGGCAAATACTTTTAAAGCCTTTTGAGTTAAATTTGTTTTTAAAAGTTCCATTTCAATAGATTTACTATTTATTAATATGATAATCTAGTTTTTTATTAGCCTTAAGAAAACATCCTCTAAATCACCATCGTCAGTTGAAATATCTATAATTTTGGCGTCATTTTTCTTAATTAAATTAATTAATTGTTCCATATTAATTTTGCTTTTTTCATAAGAAATAATAACCTCTTTTTCTGAGCGTGAAATTATTTTTAAAGATTCTAGATCATCATCATTAATATTAATATTAGTGTCGGTTTTAAAAGTTACTTTTTTGGTTTGAATTCTACTTAGTAGATTGTTAGTACTGTCTAGAGCAACAATATTTCCTTTATTTAAAATTGCTATTCTTTCACACATTTCTTCAGCTTCTTCGAGGTAATGAGTTGTTAGAATGATAGTTACTCCAAGTTCATTAAGTAATTTTACATTTTTCCATAAATTTTTTCTTAGTTCAACATCAACGCCAGCTGTGGGTTCATCTAAAATAACTATTGGTGGCTGATGAACTAAAGCTTTAGCCATTAACAATCTTCTTTTCATTCCACCAGATAAACTTCTAGCATAGCTATTAGCTTGTTTTTCTAAGGATACTAATTTAAGAATCGTATCTGTAATTCTATCTTTTTCTTTAATTCCATAAAGGCCAGCTTGTAATTCTAATAATTTTCTTGGACTAAAAAATGGATCAAGATTTACTTCTTGTGGAACTATTCCAACAGAGGCCCTTACTTGTCTGGGGTTTTGATCTAAGTCAAAACCCCAGACATTTACTTGACCAGATGTTTTTATCACTGTTCCAGCTAAAATATTTATAAATGTTGTTTTCCCAGCACCATTAGGACCAAGAAGACCAAAAATTTCTCCTTCTTTCACGTTCAAGTTTAAATCATTTAATGCGAGGTTATCTTTTGCATATTTACTTGAATAAATTTTTTTTAAGTTTTTAACAGAAAGTATATTTTTTTGCTTCATGCGTGTTAATACATTTATATTATTTAAAA
>Ga0209425_10001679_pt1 | contig 25763 bp, 25 predicted proteins | sample COG_05_FD_184749 | JGI IMG/M metagenome (GOLD analysis project Ga0209425, IMG submission 184749) | Pelagic Microbial community sample from North Sea - COGITO 998_met_05 (SPAdes) (version 2) | ecosystem: Environmental > Aquatic > Marine > Neritic zone/Coastal water | place: Helgoland, sampling...
CATTTTTTACAGCTAAGAAAGTTAAAAAACTTTGATCTGCTAATTTTAAAAGGAGAGTTTGATTTTTTATCGTAAATTGAACTTTTTCTTACCCTGAAAGAGACCGCTTCTTTCATTTAATATTATTTAATCTTTTTATTGTTTCTGTTTTATCTAAAGATAAAATTACATCGTATAGACCTGGTCCAAATCTAGAACCAACTAGAGCTATTCTTAAAGGTTGGCCAACTCCTTTAAAGTTTGTTTTATGTTTCTCGATTAACGACTTTATTACTGGCTCTAGTGTTTCTTTTGATAATGAACTTAATTTTTCGTATTCATCGATAAAATCTTTAATTATTTTTTTAGATAAATCATCAATAAGTTTTTTGTCTTCAGCACCTATTTCCACTGTACCTTTGATCATATATTGAGCGTTATTCCAAATATCTTCTAAAGTCTTTGCTTTATTTTTTAAGAAACCCATTGACTTAACAAGTATGGTCTCTTTAGATTGATCGATACCTGTTTTATATTTTGAAACATATTCTTTAAAAAATTTGAATAAATCTTTTTCATCAATAGTTTTTATATAAGTCTCGTTAATTGAGAGAATTCTAGACATATCAAGTTTAGAAGGTGATTTACCAACCCCACTTAAATCAAATAAATCTATACTTTCTTGCTTTGTAAATATCTCCTTATCTTTGTATGACCATCCAAGTCTTAAAAGATAATTTCTTAATGCGTCAGATATAATTCCTATTTTTATGTAATCTTCTAACGTAGAGGCGTTATCTCTTTTTGATAATTTCTTACCTTGATCACTATGAATTAAAGGAATATGTGCAAAATATGGAACTTCCCAGTTCATTGCATCGTAAATTTGTTTTTGTTTAAATGAATTAATCATGTGGTCATCACCACGAATTACATGTGTAATATTCATTTCATGATCATCTACAGTAGCTGATAATTGGTATGTTGGAGATTTATCTTTTCTTAAAATAATGAAATCTTCAATTGTCGAATTAGAAATATTTCTTTCTCCTTGAACTAAATCTTTAATGATTGTGTTTCCTGAAATCTTACTTTTAAATCTTATAACCGGTTTAACATTTTTTGGAATTTTAAGATCTTTGGCATCTCTCCATTTTCTATTATAAACATAAGGCATGCTTTGTTTTTTGCATTTTTCTTTTTGTTCATTAATTTCTTCTTCTGAGCAATAGCATTCATAAGCAAAACCTTTTTTAATAAGCTCATCTGCTATTGCCACATGTTTTATAATATTCTTAGATTGAATATATTCTTTACCATCATGCTCAATACCAAGCCATGCTAATGATGAAATAATCTGGTGTTTGAATTCATCACTAGATCTTTCTTTATCAGTATCCTCCACTCTTAAAAAATATTTACCTTTATTTTTTTTTGCCAACAACCAGTTGAACAAAGCTGTTCTAACACCGCCGATATGAAGAGGCCCAGTAGGAGAGGGCGCAAACCTACAATTAAAACTCATTTAATCTAATTAGACTATTTTAGTGAAAGTTTCTATATAAAGAGACTAGCTTTCCTTGAATCTTTATTCTGTTAGCAGCATATATTTTAGTGCCATAGTTTTTATTTGCGGCTTCAAGTGCAATCGTGTTACCTTTTTTTCTAATTCTTTTTAATGTTGCTTCTTGATCATCAATTAAAACAACTGCAATCTGACCGCTTTCAACATTTGTTGTTTTTTTAACAATGACAGTATCACCATCATTAATTCCTGCTTCTATCATGGAGTCACCTTTAACTTTAAGGCCATAATGTTCACCATTATTTTGCAAATCTTCCGGTAAAGAAACCCTATCAACTTCTTGCTGTATGGCTTCAATAGGCGTACCTGCTGCTATACTTCCCAATATTGAAATTTCACTTGCCGCGTTTGGACTTTTATCAAGCCCACCTTTAATTACGCTCGGAGTGAATGTATTAAAAATGTCGTTTGCACTTGCATTTTCTGGAAGTTTAATAACCTCTAACGCTCTAGCTTTATGAGCCAATCTTTTAACAAAACCTCTTTCTTCCAGTGCGGATATTAGTCTATGTATTCCTGATTTCGACTTAAGGTTGAGCGATCCTTTCATCTCTTCATATGAAGGAGAAATCCCTGAGGATCTAATCTTCTTATTTATATAAAGAAGCAAATTTTTTTGTTTTTTTGTTAGCATAAGAACAAACCTCGTACATTAATGTTCTATAAAAGTTCTCTTTCAAGATCAATGGCTAATTAACCTTTATTTTAAAGGCGAATTGAGAGTATTTTTTTGATTAGCTTACTTGGTTCACTATTAGCGAGCAGTGATTCACCGATTAAGAAGTTTTTTATTCCCGTCTTATCATAAATGTATTGTGCATCTTGTTGACTTTTAATTCCACTTTCAGAAATTAACGGGCCTTTATGCGATGTTAATATTTTTTTAATTCTAACTGAATTATCCAAAGAAACTTTTAGAGTTTTAAGGTCTCTATTGTTAATTCCAATTATTGCCTCACTATATTTCAAAGCCATTTCAGCTTCTTTTTCATCATGAACTTCTACAATAACACTTAATTTATTTTTTAAAGCTTCATCGTAAATTTCATCTGCTTGTTTCTTAGATAAAGCAGAGAGTATTATTAAGATACAATCACAACCATAACTCTTGGATAATGCAACTTGATAGGGATCAATAAAAAAATCTTTTGCTAAAACAGGTATTTTAAACTTATTCTTAATATCTTTTATATAGTCAAGTTTACCAAAAAAATTTTTTTCTTCAGTTAAAACAGATAAACATGCAGCTCCATTATCCACATATATTTTTGCAATATCTAAGTGATTAAAATTTTTTACCAATATTCCAGCAGACGGGCTTGCTTTCTTAATTTCTGATATTAGCGATATTCCTTTATTATTACTAATCGTACCTTTAAAATTTAAAAAAGTATTAATAGTTTTAATTCTATCTTCAAGTGAGTTTAAAGAGTTATTTTTTTTAATTATTTTTAATGACTCTTTTTTGTCCTCAATAATTTTTTCTAAAATATTTGTCATTATTTTGATTGTAATTTGACCAAGTGCTGGAATACATTTCCAGAAGCAAGTTGTTTAGAAGCTTTGTTAAACGCATCTGTAAAATCATATTCCTTACCAGATATAATTAATCCTGCTGCAACGTTTAAGGACACAGCTACTGAAAATTCATTGACAGCATCTTTTCGATATATTTCTTTTATTTTCATAGAATTATATTGCGCATTTTTACCTCTTAAATTATTTTTGTTACTTAAAGTAATTCCAAGGTCCTTTGGATTTATTGTAAATTCATTTATATTTTTATCTTTTAGCTCAACAATATTTGTTTTAGCAAATGGAGAAATTTCATCCATACCATCTTCACTATGGACTATATACGCGTGTACTACATTATTTTCTCTCAAAGCCTCAGCAAAAGGTTTCATCCACTTTTTATCAAATACACCAACCACTTGTCTTTTAACTTGGGCGGGGCTACTTAAAGGACCAATTAAATTAAAAATAGTTTTTTTACCTATTTTTTTTCTTGCGCTAGCCACATATTTCATTGCTTGGTGGTAATTAGGTGCGAACATAAAAGCAAAATTAACTTTTTCAATTGATTGTTCAGCTTCTTGTGCTTTTAAATTAATATTAATTTTTAGAGCCTCCAAAACATCAGCCGATCCACAATTTGATGAAACTGCTTTGTTCCCATGTTTAGCAACTTTAACACCCATACTAGCCAAAACAATTGCGGCAGCTGTTGAAATATTAAGAGAATTCTGACCATCTCCTCCTGTTCCACAAGTATCAATCGTTTCATCTGGTACTTTAACCAGACTAGCTTTAGATCGCACGACAAAAATAGCTCCAGCTAATTCATCTTTTGTTTCACCTTTATCTGAAAGCGCATTTAGAATTTTGATAATGCTATCTTCGTCATATTTGCCCTCCATAATATTTGAAAAAAGATCTTTACTCTCTTCAAATGAGAGATTTTCTTTAGACTTTAATTTTTTAATAAAATCTGTCATTAATTTTAATGGGTTATAAAATTTTTTATTAATTGCATACCAACTTTTGTATTAATACTTTCGGGATGAAATTGTACCCCGTGTATATCATACTGATTGTGCATAATCCCCATTATAGTTTTATTTCTAGTCTCAGCAGTAATCACTAGACAGTTAGGCAAAGTTTTCTTATCTATAATCAAACTGTGATATCTTGTAGCCTCAAAAGGTAATTTAATATTTTTAAAAATTCCAATTTTTTTGATATATATTTTACTCATTTTTCCATGCATTAAATTTTTAGCTCTAATAATTTTACCACCAAACACCTGTCCAATAATTTGATGGCCCAAACAAACCCCAAAAATAGGTAAATTTTTATGAAGGTCTTTTACAATTTTAAGACAGTTTCCTGCTTGTGATGGGTTCCCAGGCCCAGGAGATATAACAATTTTATTATATTTATTTTTAATAATTTCTTGAGATGTAATCTTGTCATTTCTAACCACATCCACTTTACATTTAAATTTTGAAATATAGTGATACAGATTGTAAGTAAAACTATCGTAATTATCTATAAGTAAAACTTTCATTTAATCAACCGCGCTCATTAATGCTTTAGCTTTATTAACCGTCTCCTGATATTCTTTTTCAGGTGCACTATCAGCCACTATGCCCGCACCTGATTGTACATAAAATTTATTATTTTTAATAAGCGCTGTTCTTAGAGTAATACAAGTATCAAATTCTTTATTAGGCGTGAAGTATCCTATTCCACCCGCATAAAGTTTACGTTTATTTTTTTCAAGTTCATCAATAATTTCCATGGCTCTAATTTTAGGCGCTCCACTAACAGTTCCTGCTGGAAATCCAGATAATAAAGTTTCAAATATTGAATTTTTGTGATCAAATTCACCAACAACGTTAGACACAATGTGCATTACGTGTGAGTATTTCTCTATAGAAAAACTTTCGGTTACTTTAACAGAGTTAATCTTTGATACTTTACCAACATCGTTTCTGCCAAGATCAAGCAACATCAGGTGTTCTGCTAATTCTTTCTCATCTTTTAATAGGTCCTTGGCATATTTGGAGTCCTGATTTTTTGTAGCTCCTCTTGGTCTTGTTCCTGCAATAGGTCTTATTGTTACTTGATTATTTCTTAGTCTAACTAAAATTTCAGGACTACTACCAATTATTTTAAAATCTTTGAAATTGAAGTAGAACATAAAGGGAGAAGGATTTGATAGCCTTAAATGATTATAAATCTCAAGAGGAGTTTTATTAATTTTTCTTTCAAACCTTTGGCTTAAAACTACTTGGAAAACATCTCCTCTAGCAATGTATTTTTTAGCTTTTTTTACATAATTTTTGAATTGATTTTTAGTGATATTGCTTTTGATTTTATTTTTATTTTTCTGGTGAGTGAATTTTATTGGTAATTTAATGTTACTATAATCCTCATAAGTTTCAAAATTTCTTTGAATAGATTTGTATTTTTCAAAATAATTATTAATTTTTGTTTCAGCATAAATATTTTCAATAAAATATATCCTCTTTTTTAAATTATCGTAGATAATTAAATTTTTTGGCCTAATCATTCTTACATCTGGAATTTTAAGGTCATCTGTACATTTGTCAGGAATATTTTCTATGTATCTAATAATATCGTAAGAAAAATAGCCTACCAGCATAGCAGCCATTTTAGGGATACCAGTTGGAACTTTAGTATTAAATTTATGAATTAAATTATTTAAAAAATTTAAAGGTTTTTGCTTTATAATTTTCTTTTTACCTTCGAATATCTCTGTAATGATATTTTTGTTAATATTCCAGACTTTATCTGGATTTAATCCTATAATTGTATAACGTCCTCTAATAGTGCCTTTTTCAACAGACTCAAAAATAAAACTATTTTTTTCAACTAATAAAAAATTGAATATGTTTTCAACTTGCCTGTAATCCCTACAATTTTTAACTTTATAAATTAATTGATTTTTATTAAGTTTGTGATTTTTTTTAAAGGAACTAAAACTAATATTTAGTTTCATTAGAGAGTATTTTTAATACGATTTAATACGTTATCATTTATGTCTACATCATATTTATCATTAACTGTTTTGTCAAAATCACTATAGATTTGATTAGCTAAATTTAATTTAGCTTTTCTTTTATATTTTTCGTAATCTTTATTTTTTTTATTGAAAGGTAACTTTTCTGTCTGTTCTGCTAAAATTATATAATTTTTTTCAAATTGGCTATCTGTAATCAGCTGAAATTCTCCATCATTAATTTTAAAAATTTCTCTAATCATGTCAGAGTTGAAAATATTTTCATTGTTAACATCTTTAATAGTTATATTTTTAATTTCTAATTTTTTATCTCTACTTAATTTTTGAAATTGTTCCTTATTAAATTTACGTTCAGACATTTTTTTAACTATCTTAGTATTACTTTCAATAGTATGTTTTAATCTTAATTGTGAAACAATAGCTTCTTTAATCTCTTTATCTTTTAAAGTTCTAGAGATCTTATCTACATTCTGCACTTCACTTAAGTAGTATTTATTATTCAGATTTATTAACTCAGGCTCATTTATATTTTTAGAATTAAATATTTTTTGAAATAGTTCTTTTTTAATATTAGATACTTCTTGACCTGCTTTATTTTTTTTTAGCCTATTTATTTTTTTTATATTTTTTAAAGACAGGTTATACTTTTTAACAAATTTTTCCATTTTACTACCATCTAAAATAGCATTTTCAATTTCATCAATCTTTTTAAAGTAAGCCTCGTTATACTCTGCTTGTCCCGTTAAGTTATTTGGTAAGAGTTCAACATAATTTATTGTTTTAAAGTCTTGAGTAAAAAGGCTCTTATTAGACTCATAAGTTTTTTTAATTTCATCTTCTGGTACTAAATAAGTTTCATAAAAACTATCTAATTGTAAGTACTGTATAGTTTTAATTTGATTTTCACTTTCGTATTCTTTCTTAATCAAAAATTCTGGCAAATTAATTCCTTCAGACAAAAAAGTTAATAACTGTCTTTTTTTTTCTTGTTCAGCAATATTTTGTTCAAACATAGCTGCACTTAATCTACTTTCTAACAAAAACTTTTCATATTCTGTTCTTGAAAATTTATTATTTTTTTTGAACGTTTCGTCACTTACAATTATTTCTTTAAGAGATTGGTTATTTAAATTAATTCCATGGTGATTTATCTCTAGGGCAATTATCTTTTTACCTATATAGTCGGACAAAATCCTGTCTAATAGATCTGTTTTAGCTAAATTGTTTCTTTGTTGTTCCTTTAAATTCAGTCTGTTTACGTATTCAATAAAGTTTTGAGCAGTAATCTTCTCAGAGTCTATCGTGACCACAATATTTTGATTTCCAGTTCTAAAAACGTCACCCATACCCCAAAACACAAAAGGCAAAATAATGATACCTATTAAGACTTTAGCCAAAAATGATTTAGTTAATTTTGTTATTGATGTCAGCATTGTTTTAATTTAATAGTGCGATTTATATTTATCACACCTATAGATCAAAACATTAAATATGGCAAATAACATGAAGTACTTTATTGGTAATTGGAAAATGTTCGGTGTTCCAAAATCTATTAGTATTCTTGAAAAAATAAATAAATTTGTTAAATCTGATGAAAAATTCAACAAAAATTACAAAGTAGTTATTACTCCGCCTAATACTTTAGTTCAAAGTTATGCTAAATTTTTTCTAGGTAAAAAAATTTCTATAGGAGCACAAAATTGCTTTTATAAAGACAATTTTGGAGCAAATACCGGCGCAGTTAGTGCGCTGATGATTAAAAGCGTTGGAGCCCAATATGTAATTATAGGACACTCAGACAATCGATCAGAAGGTGATACAGACACTATGCTTAAAGCTAAAGCAGAAAACTCGTTGAACAATAAATTAAAAGTAGTTTTCTGCATAGGTGAAAACAAAGAACATAAAGCAAACAATAAGACTTTTGAAATATTAGAGAACCAAATTAAAAATGCGATAGATAAAGAATTTAACTTTCAAGATATAATTATTGCTTATGAACCTATTTGGTCAATCGGCACAGGGCAAATCCCAGAACCTGATGATTTACTTAAAACAACTATATTTATAAAAAAAGTACTAAAAAATATTTTTAAAAAACAAAAATCACCTGTAGTTTTGTATGGTGGTTCTGTTGATGGTAAAAACATAAATCAATTTAAAAAATTAAACGAGATAGATGGCTTTTTAATTGGAGGCGCTTCAAAGTCTGACCAAAATTTTATTGATATAATAAAGAATTACTATAGATAGATAATATGGAAAGTATTTTACTTACTATAAACATCATTTTAGCTGTATTGTTAATTATTGTTATATTGCTACAAAGATCAGAGGGGGGTGCTCTAGGTCTAGGTGTTTCACAAGACAATTTCACATCATCAAGATCTGCTGGAGACTTTCTAACAAAATTTACATCAGTACTAGCTGTTTTTTTTATTATAACTAGTCTTGCTTTAGTTTCAATTTCACGAGTTGAAATCAAAGAAATTCAATCTGTTATAGATTTAGAAAAAGAAAAAGATCAAAATAAAAATCTTCCGCAAATCCCTGAAAATCAAAAATAATCTTTGTTTTTAAAATTAAAGTCGTTATAATATACTTCCATGGCGCGATATATATTCGTTACTGGCGGCGTGGTTTCATCACTAGGTAAAGGTTTAACCTCAGCTTCACTAGCTTCATTACTTCAATTGAGAGGATATAAAGTTAGAATCAGAAAATTAGATCCTTACTTAAATGTCGATCCAGGTACGATGAATCCTTTTGAGCATGGAGAAGTGTTTGTAACTGACGATGGAGCTGAAACAGACTTAGATCTTGGTCACTACGAAAGATTTACCGACAAGCCTTCTACAAGAGAAGATAATATTACAACAGGTCAAATTTATAAAGATATTATAGAAAAAGAAAGACGGGGAGAATATTTAGGAAGTACTGTTCAAATCATTCCTCATGTCACAAACCATATAAAAAAATTTATCTCCAATAAAGTTTCTACTGAAGATTTTGTAATTTGTGAAATAGGCGGTACAGTCGGCGACATTGAAAGCCTGCCATTTTTAGAGGCTATTAGACAATTTTCGAATGAAGAAGGTAGAAATAAAAGTTTATTTATTCATCTCACATTAGTCCCCTACATAAGCGCTTCGGGTGAACTGAAAACGAAACCAACACAACATTCAGTAAAAGAGTTAAGAAGCATTGGCATACAGCCAGATATTATAATCTGTAGATCTGAAAAAAACATTCCTAAAGAGGAAAAAAGAAAAATCTCTCTATTTTGCAATGTAGAACCAGAACACGTTGTTCAATCTGTTGATGTTAAATCTATATATGAAGTTCCAATTAAATATTATGATGAAAAATTAGATAAAAAAATTCTTAATATTTTTGGATTAAAAGAAAAAAATAAAGCGGATTTAAAAATATGGAAAGATATAGTTTCAAAAGTAAATTCGAAAAGAAAAAAACTTTCAATTGCTATTGTTGGAAAATATGTTGATCTAAAAGATGCCTATAAATCTTTAGATGAAGCATTAATGCATGGATCTTTGAGTAATAATGTAGAACTTAATACTGAGTGGGTAGATTCAACAAAAATAAATAAAAATAATGTAAGCAAAATTTTAAAAAAATATAGTGCCATATTAATACCAGGAGGTTTTGGGTCAAGAGGTACAGAGGGCAAAATTGAAGCTATAGCTTATGCAAGAAAATACAAAGTTCCTTTTTTTGGAATTTGTTTTGGTATGCAAATGGCAATTATCGAAATAGCTAGAAATTTGTTGGGCATAAAAAAAGCAACTTCCAGTGAATTTGGAAACGGCGGAACTCATGTAGTAGGATTAATGAGCGAGTGGGTTAAAGGAAAAACTATTCAAAAAGGAAGCAGAAAAAATTTAGGTGGTACAATGAGATTAGGTTCTTATAAGGCTAAGTTAAAAAAAAATAGCTTGATAAGCAAAATATATAATTCGACTAATATTAATGAAAGACATAGGCATCGATATGAAGTGGATAAAAATTTAAAATTTAAATTAGAAAAAAAAGGCCTAATTTTTTCAGGTCTTTCACCGGACGGTTCGTTACCTGAGACTATTGAGCTTGATAACCACCCTTGGTTTATTGGCGTTCAATTTCATCCTGAATTTAAGTCTAGACCTTTTGCTCCGCATCCATTATTCTCTTCTTTTATTAAAGCTGCAAAACAAAATTCAGAAAAAAATGATTAATCATAAAGTAAAATGTGCTAATTTTGAAATAGCAAATAACCAGCCTTTCACTTTAATTGCTGGACCTTGCCAACTTGAAAGCGAGAGTCATGCTTTAGAAATTTCAAATGAATTAAAAAAAATCACCTCAGAATTAAAAATAAATCTTATTTATAAAACTTCTTTCGACAAAGCAAACCGAACCAGCCTCAAAGGAAAAAGAGGAATGGGACTAGAAAAATCTCTTTCTATATTTGATAAAATTAGACAAGAAGTTGGTGTTCCAGTTTTAACAGACGTACATACTGCGGAACAATGTTCAGTAGTTGCAAAGCATGTTGACGTTCTTCAGATCCCCGCTTTTTTATGCAGGCAGACGGATTTGCTTATTGCTGCAGCAAAAACTGGAAAGATAATTAATGTTAAAAAAGGTCAATTCTTAGCCCCTTGGGATATGGCTAATGTGATCAAAAAATTAGAAGAGTCGGGAAATAAAAATATTTTACTTACCGAACGTGGAGCGAGTTTTGGCTACAATACACTTGTTTCAGATATGAGAGCCTTACCTATAATGGCCAAGCTAGGCTATCCAATTGTTTTTGATGCAACCCATTCTGTTCAACAACCAGGAGGTATGGGAGAAAAGTCTGGAGGTCAAAGAGAGTTTGTTCCTTATTTGTCTAGAGCAGCTATTGCAGTTGGTGTTGGAGCAGTTTTTATGGAAACACATGAAGATCCAGACAATGCCCCTTCGGATGGACCAAACATGGTTCCGTTAAATGAAATAAAATCACTTTTAAAACAATTAGTTTCAATTGATACTTTAGTCAAAAACTAATAAATGGCAAAAATCATAAAGATAGTAGGCAGACAAGTCTTTGACAGCAGAGGTATTCCGACTGTAGAAGCAGAAGTTTTTTTAAATAATAAAGCAAAAGGTTTAGCAATTGTTCCTTCGGGTGCATCGACCGGAGCATTTGAAGCATATGAATTAAGAGATAATAAAAAAAATTATTTTTTAGGTAAAAGTGTTTTAAATGCTGTTAAAAATATAAACTCAATTATTAATAAAAATCTAAGAAATATTGATTCTGGAAAACAAGAAAAAGTTGATAAAATTTTATTAGACTTAGACGGAACAGATAATAAAAATAGACTTGGCGCTAACGCTTTATTGGCCGTATCTTTAGCTGTTTCAAAAGCTGAGGCAACTTCTAAAAAAAAAGAATTATATCAACATTTAGGTAAAAAATTTTTATTACCAAAGCCGTTAATGAACATTATAAATGGAGGTGCACACGCTGATAATAATTTAAGAATTCAAGAGTTTATGATAAGGCCAGATTCATCTAAAAATTTCATGGATGCTATGGAAAAATCTTTTTTAGTAATTCAAAACTTAAAAAAAATTCTTAAATCAAAAAACTTATTAACTAATGTTGGTGACGAAGGTGGTTTTGCACCCTCAATTAACTCCAATGAAGAGGCGCTTGAACTAATTGTAGATGCGATTGAAAAATCTAAACTAAGACCAGGTTTAGACATTAATATTTGTTTAGATGTTGCTGCCAATGAATTAATTAATAAAAATGGTCAATACTCTTTAAATTCTTCTGAATTTATTTCTGTAGAAGAAAGCGTTAATTATTACAAAAATTTAGTCTTAAAATATCCAATTAAATCTATCGAAGATCCTTTTGCTGAAGACGATTGGAAAGCTTGGTCCATAATTACAAAAGAAATTGGTAAAAATGTTCAAATTGTAGGTGATGATTTATTTGTTACAAATGTTGATAGATTAAAAAAAGGAATTAAAGAAAAATCTGCTAATTCGATTTTGATTAAAGTAAATCAGATTGGAACTTTGACTGAAACTTTAGATGTGATAAAACTTGCAAAGAAAAACAATTTTAGCACTATTATTTCTCACAGATCTGGGGATACAGAAGATACTTTTATAGCTGATTTAGCTGTAGCTACTCAATCAACGCAAATTAAAACAGGATCTTTAGCTAGATCGGAAAGAGTAGCTAAATACAATAGATTATTGAGAATAGAAGAACAGCTTGGAAAATCCTCTAAAATAGCTAGAATCTATCCATGAAATCTTTTGAAATTTTAAAATCAAAAAAAATATTTTTTTTTCAATTATTTTTAACTCTTTATGTTGGATTTAATCTAATAGGTGGTGAACGAGGGTTAATTTCCTACTTCGAAAAAGATACTCATGAAAAAAAACTTTCTATTGAAAATTTAGAATTAAAAAATCAATTAAAGTCCGTAGAACACAAAAATAAATTACTATCTGAAAGTATAGATCTAGATTATCTGGACACTTTATATCGTGCAAAACTTAAATTTGGCACTAAAGATGAAATTTTAATTAAGCTTAAATAATGAAACTTAGACATCCAGAAAAAGTTAACAAACCCATTAATCCAATCAAAAAAAAACCAGAATGGATAAGGTCAAAAATTATAGATTCAAAAGTTTTTTTTGAGACCAAACAAATTGTTAATCAAAATAATTTAGTAACTGTTTGTCAGGAAGCTAATTGTCCAAATATTACTGAGTGTTGGAGCAAAAAACATGCAACATTTATGATTATGGGTGATACTTGTACAAGAGCATGCGCTTTTTGTGATGTTAAAACTGGAAAACCAAATGATTTAGATATTTTTGAGCCAGCAAAAATTTCTGACGCAGTTAGAAGGTTAGAATTAAAACATGTTGTTATTACTTCTGTTGATAGAGACGACCTTGAAGATGGTGGTTCAAATCATTTCTATAAAGTAGTAAGCGCAACAAGAGAAAAAAATCCTAATACTTCCATAGAAGTTTTAACGCCTGATTTTCTAAGAAAAGGAGATGCGTATAAAAAAATACTTGAGGCTGACCTTGATGTTTTTAACCATAATATTGAAACTGTTCCAAGACTTTATGCTACTGTAAGACCTGGAGCTCGATACTTTGCTTCATTAGAGCTTTTGAAAAATGCCAAACAATTTAATAAAAAAGTTTTTACTAAATCTGGAATTATGGTTGGTCTAGGGGAAAGCTCAGAAGAGATAATCCAAGTTATGGATGATTTAAGATCTGCAGAAGTTGATTTCATAACTATTGGTCAATATTTACAACCGTCGGTAAAACATCACCCTTTAAATCGTTACTATGCTCCAAGTGAATTTCATGAACTTAAAACAATTGCAAAATCAAAAGGCTTCTTGTTGGTATCTTCATCTCCTTTGACTAGGTCTTCATATCATGCAGATAAAGATTTTCGAAAATTACAAGACGCAAGAAATAAACAGCTTGAATGTCATCTGCCTCTATAAAGAAAATTATTCCTTGTAATAAAAAAAATTTAATTAAGATGGTCTTAGACATAGAACAATACCCTCAGTTTGTACCTTGGTGCCTTGAAGGAATAATTCGTGAAAAAAAAGAAACTGAAGATTTTATCGAAATAAAAGCAGATCTTAAGGTGGGTAAAAAATTTATAAATGCAATCTACTCTAGTTTAGTTTTATATTCAAAAAAAAAAGATTTAATTACAGTAGTCAATATAAAAGGTCCACTGAAATATCTTAAAAATGAATGGAGATTTAAAGAAGTAAATGGCAAAACTCAATTAGAATTTATAATAGATTTTGAGCTTAAAAATAATTTTTTTAACTCAATAATTAAAAAATATTTTAATTTTGGTTTTAACAAAATTACAGATGCTTTTGAAAAAAGGGCAACAAAACTATATAAATAATGCTAGGTGTAACGTTTTTACTAGTATTTTTATTTACAATTTGTGAATTTTTAGTTTCTTACATCAAAAATATTAGAACCGGAGACCCCAACGAAAGTGACCTAACTTATTGGATGTTTTCATATGATTTTAAATCACAAAATAAAGAATGGGTTCCTGAAGATAAAGACCTACTAAAAAGAAAGCAAAAAAGAAACACTTTAATCTTCATACTTTATATTAATTTTTTTTTAATTTTTATAACTTTCACAAGTTTTATTTCTCACCTTCTAGAGATAATCGTAAATATAAAAAGATTTTCCTATCCAATTTAGATCAATCATTTTATTGATTCTGAAATTAAATATAATGCTTTCTTCACGGTAGCTTTTTGAAGATATGCCCTACCTTTATTTTTAAATTGAAACTTTCTAACAATCACATTTTTTTTATTTTTAATACCAATATAAACAAGCCCAACTGGTTTTAATTTTGATCCTCCTGTTGGTCCAGCGATGCCAGTCGTTGCCACATTAATTTTTGTTTTTGATATTTTTGACAAATTATAAAGCATCGAGTAACAACACTCCTCACTTACAGCACCATATTTATTAATTATACTTGGCGGCACTTTGAGATATTTGATTTTAGATTGATTTGAATAAGTAATAATACCAAACTTAAAAGTTTTAGAAGAACCACTGTTACTAGTTAATACTTCTGCAAGCATTCCACCAGTACAAGATTCTGCAGTGGACAAAGTTATTTTTTTTCTTTTGAGCAAATGAAGCAATTTTTTTATATTTTTATACATAGCTTACTAAAAACATTATAATTAAAAGTGCAATCACAGAATAAACACCAGCTATGACATCATCTAAAATTATACCAAGTCCATTTTTCATTTTTTTATCAATTTTATTAATTGGATATGGTTTAAATATATCAAAAATTCTAAAGAGTAGAAAAGAAACAAAAGTAAAAAAAATAAAATGATTTAAATTATTTTTTTCAATCAAATTATAGATAGTTAGAATTGGAATAGATTGACCAATATATTCATCTATGACTATTTCTTTTGCATCCAATTGAGAAAAATTATTCTGAAAATTATCTATAGAATAAACTGAATATATAAAAATTATAGATACACCCAAAAGTAATAAAGTTATATTTATATGTGAATTGTAAAACCAAATATAAATTAAGCAAGTAACAAAAGATGCAACTGTACCAGGCGCATATTTTGAATTGCCCAAACCAAACATTGTAAGAATTAATATATTTAATTGTTTAATCATATTTTATTATCGAAACTATTACTTCAGTTGCTATAGCTTTTTCTTTTCCAATAACACCTAGTTTTTCGGTTGTTTTAGCTTTAATATTTATATTTTCTAATGGAATTTTACACAACGAAGAAATGTTATTTATAATTTTTTTTTTAAATTTTTTTAGTTTTGGAGACTGAGTAATAATATTTACATCTAGATTATTAACCTCATAGTTTTTTTCTTGAATTTGTTTAATAATAACTTTTAAAAGAAAAGTAGAACTTATATTTTTAAATATTTTATTTTTATCTGAAAATTTTTCCCCTATATCACCCATTTGACAAGCACCTAATATTGCATCAATTATTGCATGAAGGACTGGATCTCCATCAGAATGACCTAATGTGCCAAGTTTAGATGGAATCTTAATACCTCCTAAAAAAAGTTGTCTGTCTTTTACCAACCTATGAACGTCAAAACCTATACCAACTTTTAAGTTTGATTTATAAATACTTTTAAGCAAATTAAAGTCATGCTTATCAGTAATTTTAAAGTTTCTTTTTTCTCCTTTTATAAGTTTTAATTTATCAAAATTATTTATTAACGACATATCATCATCCTGATATTTATTTTTTTTATGAAAATATAAGATATCCTTTAAAATAAAACACTGTGGGGTTTGAGTTAAAAAAAAATTTTTTCTTTCTAAATTAGAATACTTTTTTTTATTATTTTTTTTTTTTAACGCATCCTGAATTTTTAGAGTTGGAATTACTACTCTATTTTTTTTTGACTCAAATAAAATTTTTTTTATTAATTCATTAGAAAAATTAGGCCTAGCTGCATCATGAATTAAAACTTTAGTAGTTACATTTTGTTTTTTTAAATAACTTAGTGCAATAATCGTAGACTGTTGTCTAGTTTTACCCCCATTGATAATTTTTATATTTTTAAGATCAATTTTTTTTAAAAATCTTAAATGTTTTTTATTGTATATAATTATTATCTTTTCAATTTCTTTAAATTTTCTAATTTTGTCTAGAGATAGTTCTATTAGAGTTTTTTTACCAATTTTGTGATAAGGTTTAGGTAAATCAGATTTAAATCTATTACTATTTCCACCAGCAAGTAAAATAAAAGAAAATCTCATTGTGTTAAACTATATTATGTTTATATAAATTATTGGTATTTTTTTATGTTAAATAAATTAAAGGGTTTTAGAACAGTTCTTTCACTTTCTATAATTTGTATTGGCTTATGTATACTTACATTTTTAGCCTTTATTAATCCAAAATTGTTATTTTTTTCTAATATTAATCTGCAACTTTTATTAGTTTTTGATATAATTTTGTTAATATTATTTTTAATTATAGTCTTTAAAAAAAGTTCAAATATATATTTACAGACAAAGACCAATAAAGTGGGAGCAAAGACTAGTCTGCGCTACATATCTTTATTTACTTTATTTACTTTTATACCATCTTTCCTAATTGCTATATTTTCTTTATTTATTTTTAATTACGGTCTTCAAAACTTTTTTAATACACAAATAACAAAAGCAGTGAACAGCTCTTACGATGTTGCTAAAAATTATTTAGAGCAAAACAAAAAAACTCTAGAGTCAGATATTTTTTTAATGAGTGTTGGCTTAAATAGAGCGTCATCTTTATTTTATTCTTCACCGGATAGGTTTAAAAACATTGCAAGATCAGAAAAAATACTAAGAAGAGTTGATGATATTTTTTTAATTGACAGCTCTGCAAATATTATATTTTCAGATACTGGAAATTTTGAAAGTTTTATAAAACCAACTGAAGAGGAAATTAATAGAGCATTAGAGGGCATTCCAGTGCTGATTACAAATAATATCGAAAATAAAAGTTCAGCTATGATGAAACTAAATAATTTAATTGATACTTATTTATTTATTTCAAGAAATGTAGATTCTGAAATTATAAATTATTTGAAAGAAACAGAACAAGCTGTAAATTTTTACTATACTGTAGAAAGTAAACAATTAGGTATAAAAATTACTTTTGCAATAATCTATGTTTTAGTTGTAGGATTACTTTTGTTTATTTCTACAATAATAGCTATTGCTTTTGCAGATAGACTTACAAAACCAATAATCAATTTAATTGCGGCTTCTGATAATATTAGCAAAGGTATATTAGACAGTAGAGTCCCAGAGTCTGAAACAGACGAAGAGTTTGCAATGTTAAATAAAAATTTTAACAACATGATTCAAAGATTAAAAAAACAACAAGATAAACTTTTAATAGCAGAACGTTATTCTGCGTGGGAAAGTGTTGCACGAAAACTTGCACATGAAATAAAAAATCCATTAACTCCAATTCAATTATCTATTGATAGACTGCAAGATAAATTTCAGAATAAAATTGGGGACGGTCAGGGTGAATTCAAAAATTACTTAACTACAATTAATAGACAAATTAAAGATATAGAAAATTTAGTTAATGAGTTTTCAAGTTTTGCTAGAATGCCTTCTCCAATTTTTAAAAAAATTGAAATAGATCAAGTTATAAAAAGGGCAGTAGATTTTTATAAAATGTCATCCACAAATGAAATCATTTTAGATTTAAGTAAAAAGAAAAGAGTTATAAATGGAGACGGAGAACAACTGTATAGAGTATTTATAAATCTTATAAAAAATTCAGAAGACTCAATCCTTGAAAAGAAGGAAAAAAACAAGCTTTTTAAAGGTAAAATCAATATAGTAATCCATGGGAATAAAGATTATATAAGCATATCAATAGCCGATAATGGCGTAGGTATAAATGATACCTCAAAAATAATGACACCTTACTTTACAACTAAAAAAGATGGTACTGGTCTTGGGTTACCCATAGTGAGTAAAATCATTAATGAGCATCAAGGAGAATTGATTATTTCTAATGATAATCCTGGGGCAAAAGTAGTGATTACATTTCCCAAAATTAATTAAATGAATAGAGAAATTTTAGTAATTGATGATAATTCCGACATACGCTTTTTAATTTGTAATATTCTGCAGGAAAGCGGGTACAAAATTAGATCTGCCGCAAACTACAATCAAGCAGTTAAAGAGATAAACGCTAAATTACCCAACTTGGCTATAGTAGATATTAAATTAGATAAGGGCGATAAAGATGGTATCGATTTATTAAAACTACTAATGGACAAAAATAAATCATTACCTGTGATCATGATTTCTGGTCATGCTAATGTTCAAGTAGCAGTTGACGCAATCAGATTAGGTGCTTATGAATTTGTTGAAAAACCTTTTTCATCAGAAAAATTACTTAATTATGTTAAAAGGGCTATTGAAGTCACCGACATAAAAAAAGAGAAAGATAAAGCAGAAAATAAATTATTTCACTCATTTGATCTTATTGGAAAAAGTCCAGAAATCTTAAAGATTAAAAAAACTATTGAAAAATTATCATCAGCCGAAAGTCGAGTTTTAATTACAGGTCAAACTGGGACAGGAAAAGAACTAGCGGCAAGGAAAATTCATAAAAACTCTTCAAGATCTGAAAAACCTTTTGTAGTTTTTAATGCAGCTTTACTTCAAGAAAAAAAATATGAAAAGCAACTTTTTGGTGAAGAATATAAGAACGGTAATATTGATTATGGTGTTTTAGAAAAAGCTAATACTGGTACTTTACTTTTAGATGAAATTTCTGAAATCCCTTTTGACATACAATCAAATATTTTAAGAACATTAATAGATCAAAAATTTAAAAGAATTAATGGCACCAAAGATATTTATGTAAATATTCGCATTATTTCTTCTAGCTCAAAAGATTTAAAAGATTTAATTGAGAGCAATAAATTTAGAGAAGATCTTTATCACAGACTTAATGTTGTTCCTCTTCATTTACCCCCATTACAATCACGCACAGAAGATATTCCTTTATTAATAAAATATTTTAAAAACAAAATAGCTGAAATCAATGGTGTTAAAGAAGCTGAAATTGATGAAGATAATGATTTATTATATAGTTATAATTGGCCAGGAAATATTAGAGAATTAAGAAACTTGATTGAAAGAGTGACAATACTTTCTGTTCATGAGGACAGAAAAGACACAAATAAATTATTAACTGACATTTTAAAAGAAAGCCCTGAATCCTTGAACAGCCACGATGCTTTAAATAATACTATGTCTTTTCCACTTAAAGAGGCTAGGGAAAAATTTGAAACTAACTATTTGATTAATCAATTAAAAAAAAATAATGGAAATATATCAAAAACAGCTGATTTTATAGGCATGGAAAGGTCAGCTCTCCATAGAAAATTAAAATCTTTAGGTATAAAAGGTCTCAACTAAAAATGAATATAATTATATGTGGAGCCGGCAAAGTCGGTTTTTCAATAAGCAAACAACTTTCTGCACAAGGTCATTCCGTAACTGTTATAGACCAATCTTCGGACGATATTAAGAAGATTAACGAAACTCAGGAGGTAAAAGGAGTAGTAGGTAGAGCAACTTTTCCTTCAGTTCTTGAAAATGCGGGTGCAGCCAATACAGATATGATTATAGCTGTAACTAGGAACGACGAAACAAATATGATTATTTGCCAGTTAGCCCACAGCTTGTTTAACGTTAATAAAAAGATAGCAAGAATTAGATCTCAAGAATTTTTAGAAGGTAAATGGAGTAAACTTTATAACAAATCGAATTTACCTATAGATGTAATTATTTCTCCAGAGGTAGAAGTTGCTAAATCTCTTTTTAGAAAATTAGAAGCCCCAGGGACATTGGATAACGTGCCATTTGCTGATGGTAAAATTAAAGTTCTGGAAATTTTAGTAAAAAAAGACTGTCCCGTTATTAATTTATCTTTAAAAGATTTAACAGCAAAATTCCCAGATTTTAAAGCTAATATAGTAGGAGCAGTAAGAGACGATAAGCTTATTTTTTTAAAAAAAACTGACCAGTTACTAGAAGGCGATAAAGCTTACGTTGTTGTTAGTACAGAACAGATCACACAAATTTTAAAAGCTTTTGGTCATGAAGAAAAAACTGCTAAAAAAATACTTATCGTTGGTGGTGGAAACATAGGTTTGAATTTAGCAAAATTTCTAGAAACTGATTTTGAGGGCGCACGTATAAAAATAATAGAAAAAAATAAAGAAAGAGCAGAACTTATCGCAACAGAATTAAGTTCTTCAATTGTAATATGTGGAGATGCACTCGATGAAGAAATATTAAAAGAGGCAAACATTGAGGAAACAGAAACAATTTTGGCTCTTACGAATGACGATGAGGACAATATTATGGTTTGTGTATTAGCTGAAAAATATAGCCCCACAAAACGAACTATAGCGATAGTAAATAAATCTAATTACAGTTTGTTACAAAAATCTTTGAATATTGATGATCTGGTTGACCCAAGAATGACTACAGTTTCAAGAATAATGGAACACGTTCACAAAGGTACTATCGAAACAGTTTATTCAGTATTAGATGGAGAGTATGAATTTATTGAGGCCGAAATTTTAGAAAAATCTGAACTTCTAAATAAATCCTTAAAAGACTCTAATTTACCTGAACACATAAGAATAGGATCAGTTTTAAGAAACGCAAAAGTAATTATTCCAAGATCAGACTTTGTATTTCAAAAAGATGACCTTGTAATATTTCTTGCGAAGAGGGAACTTTTAACAGAAGTTGAGAGTATATTTAGAATAAGTTCTATATAAAATGAACTTTAAAGGTGTACTTTATTATGTAGGTTTAGCTTGTTGGCCTGTAGCAATATTATCATTTGTTAACATATTGTATTCCTCATATTTCGATCATTATTTAAATTTAAATTCTTATTTAATAACACTTGTTGTTTCATTATTATTTGCTTTTTCATTTTACTTAATTAGTAAAAATGCAGAAAAAAATATTAAATTCCACGAACAGTTAGTTTTAATTTTTATTGTTTATTTTTTTATATCTTTATTAATTTCAATCCCTTATTTTTTTAGCTATTATCAGATATCTTTTATTGACTCTTTTTTTGAAGCAGTGTCAGGTTTAACAACCACTGGATTCACTATATTTTTAAATGTTAAATTTTTAGATCCAACATTATTAATATGGAGGTCAACATCTCACTGGATTGGGGGGCTGTTTTTTTTGACTTTTTTGATTCTTATTTTTTCTAATTTTAAAAATGATTATAAATTAACTAATCTTGTACACAATCCAGATAAAGCAAACAATCTTTTTAAAGACACAAAAAGAATTATATTAAAAGTTTTTTTCCTATATTCATTCTTAACAGTTTTTATTTTTATTCTATTTAATTTCTCAGGAATTAGACTTTTTAATAGTTTAAATTTAGCTATGACTGTTAGCTCCGCAGGTGCTTTTTTACCTACTAATGAATTATCTGAGATAATTAAACTTAATTCACAAAAGATTGTTTTAACTTTCGCTTTACTTTTTTCAGTATTGAATATTTATTTTTTTTACAATCTTTTTTTTAGCTCTAATAATATTAAAAAGCATTATGAAGACTTTATAATTTTAGGTAGTATAATATTTTTTACTTTTATCCTTTTTTTTTCGATAGGACAAACTTCATTCTTCAATATTTTTTTGAGCTCCGTAAGCAGTATAACTAACTCAGGTATTTCTCTATATGAACCACCAAATAATTTTTATTTATTTTTTATTTTTTTAACTATGATTGGCGGTTCTTTAATTTCAAATTCATCTGGAATTAAATTTATTCGATTATATATTCTTTTTAGATCTACAATAATCGAACTTTCAAAACTTGTAACTCCAAATATTGTTATGGATCAAAGAATCTTAAAGACTGACAAAAAAATTACTTATGAAAATTTAAATTCTTCTTTTTTAGTCTTTATATGTTTTTTTATAAGTATTTTTATTTTATCTAGCGTTCTAACTGCAGGCGGACTTAATTTTGAAAACTCATTTAAACTTTCTATTTTAACTATTACTAACACAGTAAATTCTAGTCTTTATGGTTTAGATGAGATTAATTTTTTAAGTTTATTAACATCATCTAAGATATTTATAATTTTATTTATGGTTCTTGGAAAAATTGAGTTATTATCACTTTTTTTAATTATCAAAAAAATTGTCAGAAAGAATTAATTTATGTCTAAAATTGTAGTTATAGGAGCTGGAGCAATGGGAACTGCTTTTGCTTTTCCTTGTTTAGATAATAATCATGATATTAATATTATAGGAACACATTTAGAAAATGAATTTATCGACACAGTTTTAAAAAATAAAAGATTACACCCTGGTCTTAATATTAAAGTTCCAGAGGGCATAAACTTAATAAAGTTTGATAAATTTGGATCAATATTGAGTTCAAATATAGATTTAATCGTTCTAGGAATTAGCTCAAAAGGCATTGAATGGGTCGCTGATCAACTTCACAAAGTTTATAAAGACAAAAAAATTCCAGATCTTTTAATGTTGACCAAGGGCTTAAGCATTTATGAGAACAATTATGAATTGCTAATCGATAAGTTAGAGAGATTGCTATTTGCTAGAGGCATTAAACAAATTAATATTTCTGCTGTTGGTGGCCCATGTCTTGCGACAGGTCTAGCCAATAGAGTCCACAGTAGCGTTGTAATAGCCAATAAAGATATTTCTGTAGCTAAAAAAATAGCAAATTTATTAGATACAAATTATTATCACACATCCTATTCTGATGATCTAAATGGTGTTGAAGTATCTGCTGCGATAAAAAACATATTCTCGATGGCTGTTGGAGCAGCAAAAGGACTTTGCAGTAATAATATTACAGAGGAAGTAAGAGAAAAAAATTATTTAAATACTGCCTCTGCTTTAATTAAGCAGTCCGTTCAAGAGATGGAAATATTTGTTGAACATTTAAAAGGTAAAAAAGAAACTGTAAAAGGGTTGGCAGGCCTAGGAGATCTTTACGTGAGTTCAGGGGGTGGTAGAAATAGTTTAATGGGCTCATATATTGGTCAAGGCATGACATTTACTGAAGCTAAAAAAAATAAAATGTCAAAAGTTACAGTCGAAGGAGCTGATTTAGCTATTGAAATTGGAAAAAAAGTAAATGAAGATTTTGATAAAAAAAAATTACCATTAATGTTAGGAATGATTAATGCAATAACAGAAGACAAAAAATTAGAATTAGATTGGCAATATTTTAATTAGTAATGAAAAAATTTATCATTTCGATAGATCAAGGAACAACATCAAGTAGAGCAATTCTTTTTGATTTAAAAGGAAAACCTGTTTATTCATCTCAAAAAGAATTTACCCAATATTTTCCAAAAAGTGGATGGGTAGAACATGACCCAGAAGAAATTTGGAGCACCACTAAAAAAACACTAAAAGATGTAATCAGTAAAAGCAAAAAATTAAAAGGCCGAATTTTAACAATAGGTATCACCAATCAAAGAGAAACAACTGTTTTATGGGACAAGAAAACTGGCAAAGCAGTTTATAATGCAATAGTTTGGCAAGATCGTAGACAAGAAGAGTTTTGTAAAAAATTGAGAAAACAAAACAATGAAACTCTTATATTTAATCGAACTGGTCTGCTAATAGATTCTTATTTCTCTGGCATTAAGATTAAATGGGTTTTGGACAATGTCCCATTAGCAAAAAAATTAATGAATAAAAAACAATTGCTTTTTGGAACAATAGACAGTTTTTTAATTTGGAGACTTACTAAAGGCAAGGTTCATGCAACGGACGCAACAAATGCAAGCAGAACTATGATCTATAATATTGTTACAAATAAATGGGACGATGCAATTTTAAAACTTTTAAAAATTGAAAAACATATTTTACCGTCGGTAAAAGATTGTGCTGATGATTACGGTCACACAGTTTCATCAATTACAGGAAAACCAATTTCTATAAGTGGGGTAGTAGGTGATCAACAATCTGCTTCTATCGGTCAATGTTGCTTTGAACCAGGGTCACTGAAAAGCACATACGGTACTGGTGCTTTTGTGCTTTTAAACACCGGATCTAAAATTATTTATTCTAAAAATAGGTTACTTACTACCATAGCTTATCGAATCAAAGGTAAAACTACTTATGCGATGGAAGGGTCAATCTTTATTGCAGGAGCCGGTGTTCAGTGGCTAAGAGATAAACTTAATTTTTTCAAAAAAGCGTCTGAAACAGAAAATATTATCAAATCTTTAAAAGACAACAAAGGCGTCTACTTAGTTCCTGCTTTCACTGGATTGGGAGCTCCGTATTGGGATGCAAACGCAAGAGGAGTACTGAGTGGACTCACAAGAGACACAGGACCTAAAGAAATTGTTAGAGCCACGATTGAGTCTGTTGCGTACCAAACATATGATTTATTTGAAGCAATGAAACATGATGGACTAAGACCAAGACTAGTTAAAGTTGACGGAGGAATGGTAATGAATAATTGGTTTTCACAATTTTTATCTAATGTAGTTGATATAAAAGTGCTAAGACCAAAAGTTCAAGAGACAACTGCACTAGGTGCAGCTTTTATGGCTGGTTTACAAATTGGTGTCTACAAATCTTTAAAGGATATTTCTAAAAATTGGCAATTAGATAAAAATTTTACTCCTAAAATGAACCCTAAAGAGAGAAGTCATTTAGTGAAAGGTTGGTCTGCAGCAATTAAGAAAACGCTAACAAAAACAATCTAAGATTGCATAAAATTTTAATTTACCCACTAATTACCTTTAAAGATGCTTTACAGCGATAGCATTTTGGGTTTTAATCTCCTCAACAAAGACAAGTAAATCAATAATTAACTTCAACAAAGGAAAAAAATGTTTAATAAAATAAAAACAATTCTTGCTGTTGCCGTTACTTACTCAATAGTAATTTCATCTGCTTATTCTGATGCAATTACTGACTTAGCTAAAGGTGAATTTAGTCTTTCAACTATTTCTGAAAAAGAAAGAATTAAAGAACTAAAATGGTTCAAAGATGCTGCAAAGCCATTCAAAGGAATGTCTATTAAAGTAGTTTCTGAAGGAATACCAACTCACGTTTATGAGTCTAAAGTACTTACAAAGGCTTTTGAGGATGTAACTGGTATTAAAGTAACACATCAAATAATCGGTGAAGGTGACGTGGTTATGGCTGTGCAAACACAAATGCAAACTAACGTTAGCATTTACGATGCATATGTTAACGACTCAGATTTGATTGGTACGCACGCGCGTATGCAACAAGCTGTTAACTTAACTGACTGGATGAAAGGTGAAGGTAAAGATGTTACTTTGCCAACTTTAGATCTTAAAGACTTTATTGGACTACAATTTACAACAGGTCCTGATGGAAATCTTTATCAATTACCAGACCAACAATTTGCTAACCTTTATTGGTTTAGAAAAGATTGGTTTGATAGACCTGAAATTAAAAAAGCATTCAAAGCTAAACACGGATATGACT
>Ga0209425_10001680_pt1 | contig 25762 bp, 30 predicted proteins | sample COG_05_FD_184749 | JGI IMG/M metagenome (GOLD analysis project Ga0209425, IMG submission 184749) | Pelagic Microbial community sample from North Sea - COGITO 998_met_05 (SPAdes) (version 2) | ecosystem: Environmental > Aquatic > Marine > Neritic zone/Coastal water | place: Helgoland, sampling...
ATTCAATCTTATAAGGTGATGGAAGCAGGTTCTATTTAATGAGATAGGAATGAAGTGGAACTCAGCTTTTTTTTAGGAACAGTGTGCCTCAAGTCACATTTGGACAACCTGGAACAAGAAGATCTACTAAAATTCAGTGTCAGGCAAAGCCTAATGGCCTTAGCCCTAGTCCAACTACTCCACTGGCATTACCTTCATATATTTTCATATGGCATACATTATCTAACTGCAGTAACTCTATTTATGATATCCACACAGATGATTGTGGAATTTAGCGCCAAAACCAGAAAGTGTGTCAATTAAATCTTGTTTTGCATTCCCAAAACAAAGAACACTTTTAAAGTCAACATGTTCCAATACCTCGTTGGCAATTGGACTCGCCGCGTGGTTCGCCAAGCGCTGCATTGCAGCATCACTATCAACAAATGACTCTATTAGTGTCGCCTCTGTTTTATCATCAGAGAAATACCACTCATAGCTGAGACTTTTTTCTTCTCTCAAATCAAAAACGTATTTCGCCGCACGGTCTCGAGCCCATTTGTGAAATTCTTCAGGAGCAGATTTCACAGAGCAGGTAAAAATAAACCGTATACGGTCTGATTTTGCATTCAAGTCAGTCATCATTAAACCTTTCATTGTTCTACTATAGTTTCTAGATTAGCTAACTTTTTAAAGCAAGGGACCTAAAAAATATTGCCTAATATCAGAGCTATAAAAAATTTTTACCTTATTAATCGGAATAATGACTTCATTGACAAAGATGCCACGCAAACGATCCACAAAGAAGAAGTGTAGTAAAAGCTGATTGCCCCAACGACTGAGACCAAGGAAATCGACGTTAGTAATGACCAAGCAATCCTAGAAAAGGGTTAACCCGTTGGCTATATCGCCTCTGGTGGGTTCGGATATAGGCCAGAAGAATTAATGGCCGTGGATTGTGTCTTTACCAAAAGTACTGAAATCAGGCACAGAGCTGCGAGTGGAAATTCTTGGTCAATTCTCTATGAAGCAAAAATAGTAGCTGGGCCAATATATGATCCTACCGGCATTATGATGCGTTGCTGACGCAAGATCAAACACCCTAAACAGTAACACTACCAAATCGCTAATGTGATGTTGCGGGCAATTGGATTGGAAACTAACGAGTTGTATGACATAAGCCCTATCCGCCCTAAAATTCTGGATATATTCAAATAAAAAATCCAAAAATTGAATAGAACTATGCAACACCAAGGATCATATGTTAGCGACACTGGTATTATCAGTTAATAACTTATGTCACTATCTTCTAACCTAGTCAGTTTGTTTAAATGTGAGTGAATAAAAGAGATTTTTTCCAAGTGAAGGTAACCCCTTGGTAGGTCCGCATTTTTGACAACTTCGTTCGCCCATGTAAGTTTATATGGGATATATATTGCTTTACCACCAATATTTATTACTGGGGAAATATCTGATTTTAATGAATTACCAACCATTAAAAAGTTTCTTGGATTAATATTTTTTTTCTGAAGAATATCTAAATATGATTCTTCATTTTTTTCAGAAATGATTTCAATATAATCAAAATATTCAAATAATTTTGAATTTTTAATTTTCCTTTCTTGATCTAAAAGATCACCCTTTGTGATTAATATTAATTGATATTCTTTTGAGAGTATCTCCAACGTCTCTTTGACACCATCAATTAGAGTAACTGGAGACGATAACATTTCTTTTCCTAGACACAAAATCTTTTCAATACTCTCACTATCAATTTTATTTTCTGATACATAAATTGAAGTTTCAATTAATGAGAGAATAAACCCCTTCACACCGTAACCATACTTATCAAGATTTTCCTTTTCTATTTTGAGTAACTCTTCATCGAAATTACTAGAATAGTTCTTTAATATCTCCTTAAATTCTTTTTGTGCATTGAGAAAGATATCTTCATTCTCCCAAAGAGTATCATCTGCATCAAAGCCGATTACTTGAATCTCAGAAAAGTTATTATTAGCTGATTGTATAATCATATATGCACCCAAAAAAATTAAATCACTTGCCTGCCAAGTTGATTTTTTTTAAATCAGCTGAAAAGTTATTTTATTGTTCTTTAAACTATCAAACGTAAAGGATTCATAGCTTAAGCAAAGCTAACCTTGTTTACAATCCTGATTTTATGTGTCTTTTATTCGAGGTAGAAACCACGCCATCAATCCTGCAAGCGGCATAAACGAACAAATAAAGTACACTGTTTGGATGCCATATTTTTCAGTAAGCACACCTAGAAAACCTGCAGCAATACCACCAAGCCCAAAGTTCAATCCATAAAACAATCCTCCAATTAATCCAATCCTATTGGGTAAAAGATCAATCGCATAAATTAAGATCGACGCAAACGCACTAGCCATAATTAAGTTAATCAATATGGTAAGTATACCAGTCCAGAAGAGATCCGCATAAGGTAAAATCAAAGTAAGAGGTAACGGCCCAAGCACTGAAATCCAAATAATCCAGTAACGACCTATACGATCACCAACAATGCCACCAATCAATACACCAACTGCTGCTGAAAATAGAAATATGAATAACATAAATTGCGACGCCGGAATAGAAAGACCAAAATGTTCAATCAGATAAAACGTATAAAATGATCGAAAACTCTCACCATAAAAGTTTTTTGTAAACATCAAAAAGGTGAGAACGAAAAGACCAACTCCAATAGTCACAGGTGCGTGAAACTGTACATCCAAATCTGTTTTACGTTCTTCCTGCAGTGCAGAAAACTCAGCACTTATATGGCTCTGCTTACTACCAATCCATATTAAAAGCATCATAGCCACAAGAGCGAGAGCAGCAAACCACGCCAGACTAGGCAACCCCCATGGAACTATAATAAGTGCCGCAAATACCGGCCCCAGAGCACCACCTGTTTGACCGCCAACCTGGAAAATACCCTGAGCAAGCCCCTGACGCCTTCCAGCTGCATAACGTGCCATTCGGGTTGCCTCTGGATGGAAAATCGATGACCCTATACCTATAAATGCAACCGAGAGAAGGATGACTTCATAGCTCTGAGCATAAGCAAGGCTAACGAGACCAGAAAGAGTAAACATCATTCCTACAACTGGAGAATAAGGTGCGGCATGCTTATCAGTTACCATTCCTATAATAGGTTGCAATAAGGCACCAGCAATCTGGAAAGTCAGAGTAATCATCCCAATTTGAATAAAGTCTAAAGAGTACTTCGCCTTGAGGATTGGATAAGAGGCCGGTATCAAAGACTGCATCAAGTCGTTCAAGAGGTGAGTTGAACTTAAAATTATGAGCAAATATAGATACGTTTTTGAACGAGTTGAGGTTGTCACGCCAATAATTTTTCAACCTCGCGATTAAGAATTTAACAAGAGATAGCTAACAGTAAATATTCACTTGCTCAACCACAATTCTTAAACATATTTGAAATGGACATTCCTACGGTCAGAATTTTACTTCAAACTGATAAAAAAGTTCTTTTCCAAATCATAATTCAACACGGGTTATTGTGGCATCTTAACAGCTTGCTTGAGGTTTTTGTCGATACTTGTTGATGGAACCTTACTATCCATAAATACGTTTAAACCTGGCTTTATTATGTCTAATTGATTCACCGTGCCCGCCCGAACAGAAAGGACGTTAGGCTTAGCGCTATTAGTACCAAACAGCAAGGATCCGCAGTTGCTACAAAACCTTTTAGTCATGGTACTCCCACTGTCAGAAGTGTGAGAATAGTAGGAAACTTCTCCAGAAATTTTAACTTGATCTTCTGGAACAAATAGATTTGTGCCAAAAACTGAACCTGTTGCACGACGACAGTCTTCGCAGTGACAGTTGAATATAGCTTTAGGTTCAACTTCGCAGTCATAAGAAACCATTCCACACAGGCACTTACCAGAAAAAATAGTCATTTTATCCTCCAATATTTTTCTGAAATCTTTGAGACGAGCCCAAAATCTCTCTGTACATAGTATAGGTTATAAAAGGATATATAAATAGACCGATAATAACATTATTCCAAGGTTCAAAGAAGCCACTAAAAGTCAAAGATTATCATTTGTACTTATTAAAACATTTAAAACGATTACAGGCACTTTTTGTAAGCATTTACACAAATACACTCAACATGATATGTAAAATTTATCAAATTTAAAAGGTAGAGTCTGATAAGTTGAGCTCAATAACAAAAATGCAAACGCAGTCATAGACTTCTGTGTTTAAAAACCGTACTTATTAACCCCCTTAGGAGATTAACCGTGAATGTATCCATAAAGGTCCCACTCAACGATAGAGCATATTCTATTGAAATTGGTCAAGATTTGTTATCAAATATTTCAGATTTTATATCGCCCTTATTGAAACGTCAAAAAGTAGTTATTATCACGGATACCAATGTGTCGAATTTTCATCTTGAAACATTAGAAAATTCGTTTAATGCTTCTGGCATTAATTACTCATCCCTTACATTACCACCTGGTGAAACCACTAAAAACTGGAATTTCCTGCAGAAAACAGTTGATTTTTTATTAAAAGAAAAAGTTGAGAGAGCAGATATAATCATTGCTCTTGGTGGTGGCGTAATTGGGGACTTAGTAGGTTTTGCCGCAGCAATTCTGCGTCGAGGAGTTCGCTTTGTTCAGGTTCCAACTAGTCTTTTGGCTCAAGTGGATAGCTCTGTTGGTGGCAAAACAGGTATCAACACCAGCAATGGTAAAAACCTGATTGGTGCCTTTCACCAACCGAGTTTGGTAATTGCAGATGTAGACGTATTAAATACCCTACAACAGCGCGATTTTATGTCAGGCTATGGTGAGATTGTTAAGTATGGGTTATTGGGCAATGCGAAATTTTTTACTTGGTTAGAAAAAAATGGACCTGAGATATTCGCCGGCGACACTTCAGCTCGAATTGAAGCCATTCGAATGTCTTGCCAAATCAAAGTAGATATTGTTGTCAGGGATGAAACTGAGCAAGGCGATCGTGCTTTATTAAACTTGGGACACACTTTTGGTCACGCATTAGAGGCTGGCACTGGATATTCAAACCAATTGTTACACGGTGAGGGTGTTGCTATCGGATGCGTATTAGCCTTTGAATTATCTGCCCGGTTAGGTTTTTGTTCCCAAGAGGCTCCTTCGAGGGTAAGATCACATCTACGCAAGATGGGTATGAAAACAGATGTCTCTGAGATTAACGGCAGTCTTCCAGAATCTGAAGCACTCTTGTTGCTAATGGCTCAAGATAAAAAAGTTGTTGATGGAAAACTTAACTTCATTTTAGCTAAGGACATAGGGCGATCATTCGTGACACCAGATGTTGATCGGAGTATCGTTTTATCAGTTTTAAATGATTCTAAGCAAGCTCCGAAAGGTAGACTTTAATACCTAAGATGTCCAAGTATAAATACCTCTGAACAGGCACCGTTATCAGAACTTTGACCATGATGAGTCGTTCTTTTTGTAATAAGGAATTTACGTATGTACACTTGGGTATCATCATCTTTTAGAAAACAAGTTAAACAAGGTATCGGGACATATGAGTGAAGAAATAGAACGACTGAAAATGATATTTAGCTCCCAAGGGTCTGAAGCCTTAGAAAAAGCACTGCAGGAATTACCTTTAGAATCTCCAGTGCGTTATGAAATTATAAAATGGCAAAAGACTTTTGAAGACGAATGAAAAGTAAGTTTTATCAATCCTGATCTTCAGGTTAATTTTCGTTGTCATCAGCATTTGTTCACTCAAGATAGATTTCACAGTGATATAGAAAAAGTGAATATGCTTTGTTATTTGGCTCTGTTGCCTGCCATTATTATAAATAAACCAGATATAACAATAACTAAACTTCCTACTATCATCGCTGTGGATAGTATTTCCCCAAAGATAAAAATACCTAGAAAAATACTGAAGATCATTCTTGTATAACGAAACGGTGTTATCATACCAACGGTACCAATTCTCATAGCTTTCATGAGACTAGAGTAGGCCATGACACCAACGCCAATAGCAGAAACGAGTAAAATTAAGGCAGGCTGTGATGGAAGGATTAGAGGCGATTTTGTCCATGCCATATACAGCAGACCCGAAATTGTTACAGCTAGAAAGCCATAAAAACCAAGGGCAGTGGTAGACAAATTACTTGAAGCGGCACGACTTGCTAAATCCCTTCCCGAAAAACCTAACATTCCTAAGACAGCCAATAATGAAACTAGTGAAAAATCGTCAGATGTAGGTTGAAGAATTATAAGTACGCCGGCTAAACCCGATACTATCGCTATCCATCGTTTTAAATTGACTTTTTCTTTCATAAATATGGCAGCCCCTGCGACAACCACGATGGGAGTTGCTTGTAAAATTGCGGTTGTGGCCACCAAAGGAGTAAAGGCGAGTGCCAAAAAATAAAAAAGTCTTCCGAACAATTCAAAAAAAAATCGAAGACACATTGTTCTAGATACCGCATCACGAATAAAAAGCGCAGACTTTTGGATGGGAGAAATCATGGCAAAAATCACTGTGCCACCTATCCCAAATAAGATAAGAATTTGCCCAGTCTATATATATTGCGACAACGCTTTTATAAGACTGTCCTCAATTGCAAAAGCAAGCATTGATAGGACCATCCAAATTATACCTTTTATGTCATCTGATTCTGTTTTCAGCTCACCGTCCTATTCAAGTGCTTAACAAGAGTAAGTATTCGATTAGGGAATATCGAATAGTGGTTTAACAACTGATACATAATCAAAACCGTTTTCAACAACCTACCCTGATTTGTTTCTAAGATCATAAATTTAAAGCCGTCTGCATATTTAAGAACGGTAGTATCCCCCTCAAGCTTAGCTGAAATCAGAACTTGGGCATCGTCAATTGTCAACAAATCATTGACGCGCTTATGCGTATCTGGGTGCAAGCCAGATGAACAATTGTCTCGCAGCCAAATTGTTGGAAATCGTATAGTATTGTCATCTGTCCAAACCACGATCGGTGCATCAATTTGAGCGTTGAGGCTCGTTACCTCCATCGCGATACCTTCTCGTTAGATGTCGTAGAATTCAATCATTCTTCTATTTTACATTGCGATTTGAGTAACTCAACAAGTAGTAGTTGTCTGGACATCCTCGCAAATGATAAACATATATGTTAATGCAGAAAATATTAACCTTATGTTGATAGTGAGACATTTTTTCACACTGACTTTACTTTTAAATGAACTGTACCATATCAAAAGTAATTTAAATCAAAAAAGGGAAAAAATATGAGACAAACAGGATTATTGCTTATCGGTGCACTGATGTTGGGAACACAAGCAACAGCCAGTGGTTGTTCAGATATGGCAGCGTTTAATACACAAATTAACGACTTTTTAAAAACAACGTCAATTGCAGACACTTTAAAAGCAGACTTGAAAGAATTAGCAAGCGAGTGTGAAACAATGCATAATGAAGGAATGACGGTTAGCAGCATAAGTTCGTGCAATGACGCACTAAAGCTTACGATGGTAAATTAGACTACTAAATTAGTTCGGGCCCTTGGTGGCCCGGGCCATAAACTCTCAAAACATACCGTATCAGCCCTTTGATTGAACATAGCTGTTCTGGAAACTAGTGCTCAAACAGGTTTGCATTATTCAATCATTCTGTACGTTTCTAACAAAAAATATGGTTATACTGGAAATTTGTTGTCGAAGGGAGGCTTGGAGTACATCAATCTAGACATCAAGAAAAATCGTATTGAATACGGATTTGGCTTGGTTTACGCGTTAAAAACGCTCTCAGTAAGACTAAAGCCCTGCTAAACATCTTTAATATCCCTCGGTTTATTTTTTGAGGGGAGTGTTTGCAGTATCACTATCCTGCTGTCATAGTTTGGTTAAAACTATACTAATTATACTTCAACCTTTAATTGAGGATCCAAGATGGATAAAAAACGACAGTTTAATCGAAGGCAATTGCTAGTATTTGCTTCAAGCTCAATTTTTTTTAACCCCCTAATGGTCTTTGCAGACGATGGAATGCCAGATATTTATGTTGTTAAGAACGCTGAATGTGGTTGCTGCGACTCATGGGTTCAAATATTATCAGACACAGGATTTAATGTTAGTACTGAAAATCGTTCCAGAGACTCTCTGACCAAATTTAAAATTGAATTTGGTATCCCAAAAAGTATGATGTCATGTCATACGGCGAAAATTGAAGACTACTTCATCGAAGGTCACGTACCCGCTAAGGACATAAAACGTCTTATAACTGAACGTCCCGATGCCTTAGGGCTAGCAGTTCCAGGAATGCCCTATGGCTCGCCTGGGATGGGGTCTGAATCAGACCGTGAATCTTACAATGTATTTATAATCAAGAAGGATGGAAGTTCAGAGATATTTGAGCATTATTCAAAAGCTGGGTTACTTGTTTAACATTGTGTTACTCGCAGTAATGTAAGAAATACCAATCCTACCCTACTGACACTCCACTTTACTTTTTGGGACACTCAGTATTGCCAATTACTATAGATATAGACTGAGAAATTTTAAAAAGTAGCGTTTAATTGATAAAGTAATTTTTCAAAAGAAGTATGCTTTCAAATAAGTAAATTTCGGCAAAAATGAGGTTAAGTGTTTCAACGATGGCGAAACTGATGAGATTGGAAAAAATTACGTGCATTGGATTGAACAATACTCCAACTAGGTAATATTACGAGTATTTCAAAATTTTCTATGGTATATTTTATGGGATAGATAACATCAATATTGCGAAAGGACTCTGACGTATTAACAGAGAATTACTAGATCATGCTTGGGTAATTGGAGCAATCTGTGGTATATAATGAGCTATCTCAGTGTTTCGTTGAGTTCTTAATTGATCGATCCTGCTAGACAGATGGCAATTAACAGTCGTAGTGTGTGTTTTAAAGAAAAAGAATGAGCACCAGAAAGGGTCCATCATGGCTAAAGGTAAAAACAGTAAAAAAGAAACCAAGAAACCAAAGAAAGAAAAACCTAAAGTTTCTGCTACTGCCAACTCTCAGCCAAGCCAGCCAGCGATTGGCAAAAGAAAATGAGAAGAATCGTAATGTCACAAAATATCTAAGACAGTAAATCTGCTTAAGTTTTTTTTAACGCGACTGTTATGACAAAACGAAAAAGAAGCGCTAACTTTCTGCGTCTCATGTTAATTAATGGGATAAAGGAGTATGGCGAAAAATAATAGTTCATATGACTACTGTTTTTAGTGCTTTAGCTAAACGTACGACTAAAATAAAACCATCACACTATTGTCATTCTAGTTAGATTTGAAAATTAATCAGTTTTGGTGATTATCTCTTTATCATCAGTTTCAGTGATTATCTCTTTATTAGCGTTATAACAGTCGGAAACTAATAATTCATCATCACCCATATACAAATAACAAAGATGAAGGCTCTTCTCATACAAAATGAGTGCTTTGGTCACCCCCTCTCTTGCTTGCACTTCTCCAATTTGCCAAATTTTCATAGCCTCTGAACCACTAATCTTTTCTGCATTAACTGGATGGTAAGTTGTGAAGGCTACGATAACTGCTACCACTATTATCCTGTACATAATTTAAATCCTTTATCTAAAACGGGTCTAATAATGTTGGAATGTCGTCAATATATTAGATCTTATATTTCTATCTTAACTAAGAAAAAATATTAAAATTTTTTTAATTACCCTAACTACCAACAGTTATAAAATCTACTAAGTAAAATATCTGGTTTTTAATCAATACTCTTAATCACGCCTCACGGTTAGGCTGGACTGGAAACGAATGAACAATGCATTTAGCTTTAAAATGGTCGCTTAAGCCCATTGGCAATCGTCGAGTAAAGTAAAAAGTGCCACATAAAAAAACGTAAAGTTCCAAATTGGTATACTAAATAGTTGATCCTTTGTAACTAGGGCATATTGGCAAAGTACCATGAACATGGTGGGGGTCAAGTAGCAGCCCTAAACTTCGGAAATTAGGACTATGAATAGTAATCAAGCATTTGAGAGCAGTGGTTTTTAATTACTCGTTCTTGTACTCCAAATTTGATAAGGCCTGAGTGCATTACTACAAGGTTGAAGTGCAAGGTTTCTTTTTAAATGAACTGGTGATCCACCCCTGCCTTTCTTAGATTGTCCTTGCTCAACAGTCAGACATAATTTGATATCACTACTTGGATAAATTCTGCCCTTTATATCCAATTTAAATTGCTGAAGTTTACCATAATTGCACTTATTCAGTCGTATAGGGGCTGACACGGCAATAGATTCTGATTCCATACAAACGTCAAATATAGGTAGAAAAAATTGGTTCTTAGTCAACTTAAGTGAATCGAAAGCCTGATCAACTGCGATTTCTCCTTGGTAGGAATAACAAGTGTGTGCCTGAAGTCCATGAGTGATTTTTGCTTTTAATTTGTAACCTTTTATATCAAGACAGTAACCCCTATTTTCGTCTAGTTGATCTCGTATGTATATCTCAACTGACTCACCTAACCCGATGTTTGGTGATAGGAAAATTAGATAAATCAGGAACGTAAGTTTTCTCATTTAGGTTTATACAGTGCCTTCAATGAGCATCAAATCAGCTTCTGAACACATATCCCTGATTGCTTTAGCAGCCTGATACTCTTCACTCAAGTAGAATTTTCTTGCCGCGTCGAGGCTATCGAACTCAATCATCATTACGGTTCCTTTTAACTCACCCTCATGCCGCTCAGCATTAGGACCTTTGGCCAATATTTTTCCTCCATGGGCTTCGATTACTGGGCCAGCCATGCCGGAAAATGTTGTGAACTTCTCTTTATCTTGAACACGTATGTTGGCGACTAAATATCCCTTAGGCATTTTCATTCTCCTTCTTTGGTTGTGGTGCGGGTCGAGGTACCAAGGCTCATGGTTTACTATCTATAAACTCCATCCCATTCTTCCACGGGTTGTAATTTTCCATCTTTACCTAACTTAGGTCTATTCTTTGTAAAAGTATTTTCTAAACCAACAACACCATAATCCATGTAACCTAACCTTACCAAAGGCCTTGCGGCACTTGCATTAAATAAACCGTCTTTGATAAATTTATCATTAATATAAATGCCAACAACCTGACCAAAAATCACATAATTACCTGTTCCTTTGTCTCTATCTACATTTGGAAGATCTATTGTTTTCCAATATTTACACTCTAGAGCAGCAGCAGCTTCAGAGACAAATGGCGCAGCAACAAATTTACCTATCTGAGGTTTTAAACCGGCTAATTGAAATTCGTCAATATCTGAATCTGCTGGAACAGAACTTCCATTCATATGATCAAATAAATCTTCTGTGGCTAAAGAAACAGTAAACTCCGCTGTTTCTTCTATATTTTTGACAGAATCTTTAATATCTACTGAAGAAAACATAACAAAATGAGGCCTGTCTGCAATTGCATTAAAATAGCTGTAGGGTGCTAAATTATAAATTCCCCGTGACGAACGACTTCCAATCCAGCCTATTGGTCGTGGGGCAACAATAGCTTTGAAAGGGTCATGAGGTAGACCATGCTCATTTTTTATAGTATCGTAATGCATATGTTTTTCCATTATAACTAACAAATTGTTTTTCTAAAGCAACCCAATTTATTCAAATTCCTTTATCTTCATTTATCGTACTAGATAATACCAAGAGACCCAAATACTAAAGTGAGGGTGCCTAGCGATATAGCTTGAAATTTGAGAAGATGGGAAGAAAAGACGATGGATTATATTTGTTTTGTGGTTGCTTGGTGGTTACCAAATTCTTGTCAATTAAGCTAAAACTAGTAAGTATTTTAAACAATTGTTCCCCTTGCGGACAGATCACTTCTTTGTTGACCGATTTGATCGAACTACATTGTTCGCAATATCAATATGTTAACAGGTCACAAGCATAAAAAATACTGATGTTTTGGACCCAAAGAGACCAAAGTTTCAAGGTCTGTGGACTCCGGTTCCTTTTCACCTTTGTAGTGAAAGAACCTTAATAAAAAAATAGAAATGGACACTTCCATTCGTAAAGAAAATTTTAAGATCCTTATAAAATCAACTTTGTAATAATTTTATCGTTCACTTACTCGCTTATATGCTTAAGGTGGTGCGACCCAGATTATATTCGTTTAGCTGAATTAAAGGATTAAAAAATTGAACGAAAATGTGTCAGCTGATGACCTTAAATTAACGCTTAAAACTACGTTTGGTTACCTTGATTTTAGACAAGGTCAGCTTGAGATCATTGAGAGAATTTTAGCAAACGAAAACATCCTTGCAGTTATGCCAACTGGAGCTGGTAAATCATTGTGCTATCAGTTGCCTGCTATAATTTCAAAACGGTTAACCATTGTAGTCTCCCCATTAGTTTCATTAATCGATGATCAAGCAAAGGGACTTAAAGAAAATGGCGTTGAAGTTGCCAGAATTCACTCAGGACAAACCTACGAGGTAAATGTTGAAAACTGGAAATTATTTTCATCTGGTGCTTCAAAAATATTATACCTCAGCCCTGAGAGGCTCATGCAGGACCGTATGCTGTCAGCCCTAAAGCAATGTTCAATTGGAACATTTGTGATTGATGAAGCACATTGTATCTCTAAGTGGGGGGCAGCCTTTCGGCCAGACTATGAGGCATTGTCAAAACTAAAGGATATTTTTCCAGAAGCTAATATAGCTGCCTTCACAGCAACTGCAGACAAGCAAACAAGGCAAGATATCTCAGAAAAGCTTGCGATAAATAAGTCCAATATTATTCTGAAAGGTTTTGACAGACCCAATCTATTCTTGGAAGTGAGAGAAAAGGATGCCTTCAAACCTGCATTGCTTTCCTATTTGCAGAAACGAAAAGGTTTAAGCGGTATTATTTATTGTCTCTCAAGGCGTGAAACAGATGAACTCGCAATTTTTTTGTGTTCAAACGGATACAATGCAGTTGCCTATCATGCTGGAAAATCTTCTGAATACAGACGAGATGCCTACGACAAGTTTGTAACAGACCCTGATCTTATTATGGTTGCCACAATTGCATTTGGTATGGGAATAGATAAACCAGACATTCGCTTTGTCGTCCACGTAAGTCTGCCCAGTAGCATGGAAGCTTTTTACCAAGAGATTGGTCGAGCTGGAAGAGATGACTTGCCCTCTGAAACATTACTTTTTTATGGCTTAAGTGACCTGATTCAACGCCAACGAATGATCTTGGATGGAGAAGGTGATGAGAAGTTCAAACTCTTTGAGTACAAACGCCTGGACGCTCTAGTTGGTTATTGTGAGGCCACATCTTGTAGAAGAAAAGCCCTTCTTGGTTACTTTGATCAGACAATTTCAAAATGTGACAACTGCGATAACTGCATGTACCCGCCAACGGTTGAGGACTATTCTGAAGAGGCTCGAATACTGATTGCGACGATACAAAGTACTGGCCAATACTTTGGAACAAATCATATAATTGACGTTGCACAAGGGAAGGATACTATAAAAGTTAAAGATCGTTCTCATCATCGTTTGGATTGTTTTGGATTAGGTGCTCACCTGCCCAAAGGGCTACTCCAAACCCTTGTCAGGCAATTAATTGCGTTCGGAGCGTTAAGAGTAAACTTAGAAAAATATGGTGCAATTGAAATTAGTGAACCCGCTTTAGATATAGTAAGCGGTAAGAGGACCTTTGAGTCACGAACCTATACAGCTGCAAAGAAACTCTCAAAACCAAAAGTAGAAAAGATTACCACTAACCTCTCTGAAGAAAGCAGCGAGTTATTACAAATCCTTAAAAAGTTACGCTATAATATAGCAAAAAAAAGAGGTGTCCCGGCATACGTCATTTTTCCAGATAAAACTTTAGAACAATTAGCATCATTAAAACCCACCAATGAAGTGGATTTTTTAAATATAGATGGTGTTGGACAAAAAAAATTAGATCAATACTACGACTTATTTACTGCAGCCATAAAAGATTATTTAATCGTTAGTAAGGTATTTAAGTAGGAACTACTATTCTATCATAAATCCATAGGGTGAGCATTGACCACCCACTGAGCCCTAAATAGATATGATCAATGACTTACACAGATTAGGTCTCACAGACTGATCACCACCTTGGTGGTATACTAGAAAGTCAGATTGAAAAGGCACAATAAAATTTTCTTTAAATTTTTGTCCGATCATTTCTCTTTCAAAAAAGGTACCATTGAGTTCCAAACTCCATCATTCAGTAGCCTATGATATATTGCTGCGGAAATATGAATTGCAATCAGCCAGTACGCTAACGGTATTGCCAACTCATGGATAGCAACCACGGTTTCAATTAAAACTCCATCCTTGAGACCCAACCAAAATATTAAGCCTATCATCAAACCCGTAATTGCTATCGCTCCAAGTGCACCATACATTCCTAAATGAACGAGTCTAGCTGCTAATCTTTGTGGTTTTGGTGTATTAATTGGTAAAGACGTTTTTTGAGTTTTTTTCATGTAAAAGAAACGGCCTGTAAGGATAAAAAGGAACGCTAACGCAAATAGAATCTCAAACTTCAAAAAAGAGCTCTCATCCAATTGATTTAAGTCGTCTACTGATTTAATTATTCCGTAGATAAAGAAACCCACAAAGCCCCAATGCAAGATTTTTGCTGTTAAACTATAGCTTGGTTTTACGTTGTTCATTTTATCAGCCTCGCCTTTTAACTCTCTCTAAATAGCCATCCATAACAATATTTCATCTTGTTGACAATCAATCTAAAAGCAGCTTTGCAATCAGGCCTGGCTTGGTTAACCCACAAAGGCCTTTTCAATTACATAGTCACCTGGATCAGAATTAGAGCCCTCGTGTAGCCCATAATTTTCAAGAATACGTTTCATATCAGTGTTCAACCCCATAGATCCACAAACCATCGCACGGTCGTTGGTGGCGTTGAAGTCAGTGATATTCAGGTTTTCAAATAAACTGCCATCTTCTAGCGCTGTGGTGATACGGCCCATTTTAGGCGAGGTTTCGCGAGTGGTGGTCGGGTAGTAAAGCAATTTATGCTGTGCTTCTTCACCCACTAAAATATCATTTTTGGTCTCTGCTATCAGCTCTTCGCCAAATTTAAGGTCGGCCAAGTCCCGGCAGGTGTGAGTCAAAACGACTTGATTAAAACGCTCATAAGTTTCTGGCTCACGCAGTAGAGAGGCAAATGGTGCTATACCTGTACCAGTTGAGAAAAACCACATGCGTTTGGCTCGTGTCAAAGCATCATGCACGAGTGTCCCAACAGATTTTTGCTTCAAAATTAGCTGATCTCCCACTTTGATATGCTGTAATTTGCTCGTAAGCGGGCCATTCTCAACTTTAATAGAATAGAATTGTAAGGTTTCATCCCATGCTGGTGAGGCGATCGAATAAGCACGTAACAACGGTTTTTGCTTGCCAGTTTCGGGGTGTGGATCGTCCAAAAGGCCAATCATAACAAATTCACCTGAACGAAACCGCATAGAGGCAGGCCGTGTCACGCGAAATCGAAACAGGCTATTCGTATAATGCTCAACCTCTGTCACCGTTTGGGCGTCAGGTAAAATCACGGGTAGTACGGTATCTTTGGTCACTGTGCTGTGCTCGCTCATGTTTTTTCTTTGCAGGAATTATGCTCCTGTTAGAAGTAAATTTCAAATATATTTTTCATAGTCCATCTACGATGCTTCTGAATATCCACCATTATAAGTATCACTCTTTCTACGTACCTGAGAATGCTCCACCACGCGGTGGCGGGCTATACCCCTTATCGCTTCAATCGATGAATATCCTCTGTGCTCCAAGTAGTCCCTCAGATCATATTTTAGCTCTTGAATGAGCTTTATACCAACTCCACCACTGCCTTTTTCGTTCATTAGGTTTTCTTTATCCTCCATGATATAAATCTATCCAATATTGTAGTGCACCTTCAACGCCAAATCTTCGCGTCTATGCCAGTCCCAGTAGGTTTGTAATATCTTTGCTGTGGTGGGACCAATTACGTCATTACCCAAAATGCGTCCATTTACACGCGTAACAGGAACCAGACCACCGGCTGTTGTGGCTGTGAAAACCTCGCTCGCGCTAATAAAGTCATCTTTCTGGATATCGGTAGCTTCGCATGGAATACCCAACTCCGCACAGATTTCAAAAACAGTTTTACGCGAAATTCCTTCTAGCATTCCAGATTTTGGTGTAATAACCCTGTCGCTGATCACTGCAAATATATTAAATCCCGGTCCCTCAGTAACTAGGTCATTATGATCCAACAGAACAGTAGTGTCATATCCCTCATCTAAAGCTTGAAATAAGGCCGCAGTCATATCACCCCAATGGTAATTTTTTAATGTAGGATCAACCGAAGTAGATGGAATGCGCCTCGCATCCTGTGCGATGGAAATATGCGCACCGCGTTTCACAACATCCTTGGGGATGACCGAAATAAATGGAACAGCCCAAGCATAAAAATGATTAGTACAAGCTCTTGGGTCACGGTTGCCGGTAGCAATTGGCGTCCCGCGTGATGCCACCATAGAAACATATGCTGACTGCAAGCCAGAGGTCGCGACTAACTCGATCAAGGCGGAACGAATATTACTCCTGCCCATTCCCACATCAAATCGCAATTTCTTCATTGAAAGCTCAAAACGGTCTAAATAATCATCCAGCCGAAAAAAAGCCCCGTCCCAAACGTGAACCACATCATACGTTATGTCAGACCTAGTTAGTCCCCAGTCAAAAACAGATATTTTGGCTTCTGAGATAGGAATGACCTGACCGCTCATCCATGCAGCGCCTGCCGAAAAATCCATTACACACCTGTTTATTATACGACCATTTTAACAAGCACCAGACACCTAGCCCATCGACATCTTTTACACATCTAAACCCAACATACACGATCAAGACTATCAGGCAAATGCGAAAAATTGGACTTATGTTTATTGATCCAATAGGAATTACGTTTTGCCTTTGCCTTAGATTAAACCACTAACATAAAGCAAACTTCTTGAAACCAACACTCGACCAACCTCTACAAAAGGAGATTGAGGCCTATAAAGCTGGAAGGGTTCAGGAAGCTAATAAGTGTTAAACAGCTTTTCTGCAAGCTCAACCTAAACATCCTGATGCTAATCATAACTAGGTGTAATGACAGTTGACGCTGGAAAGGTTCAAGAAGCATTACCATTTTTTAAAACGGCTTCAGAGGGTAATCCCAGTCTTGGTTATCTGCTAATAAATATATGATAACCCAAATGCTTTCAGCGCTACTTTGATTGAGGAGGTTATAGAGAACATTTTTGGAAAAAATATATGTTGCGGGGGGGGAACCGCTAGGTTGAGAAAGTGCGATTTTTATGATTGATAGATATAATTAATTAAGTAATAATATGGGTAACGCAAAAAGGAGAACGATAAATTGAAAACATCTAAAGATTATTTGTCTGAAGCTAATTTAGTAGTGGATAGAATTGAGGTTGGCGAAGGGATAAAAAAACACAAAGATGGGAATACTTTATTTATAGACGTCCGTGATAGTGCCGACATTACTAACACAGGAACAATTTCAAATTGCTTGAGGATACCTCGTGGCATGATGGAATTTGTTGCGGATGAGTTATCTCCGTTGCACAACGAGAACCTTTCTAAAAATAAAGAAATCGTTCTGGTATGTGGAGCTGGAGGGATGGCTGCATTAACTGGTAAAACACTTGTCGAAATGGGTTACACACAAATAAAAAATGTAGGCGCAATTGGAGACTGGATAAAAGCTGGTGGTCCAACAGAAAAATAACCAATAAAAAACAGTATGCGTGCCCTAAGTCTGAATGCAAATTCAGCCCAGTTCAACGATTTAATCAGCAATTTTGTTAATTTGCCGCATTGAGATAATAGTTCAATAAGTATACCAAATTTTTTTTGTAACTTTATCTAAGGAGAAATAAATGTTCGTATCTTTCACAGATTGGGAATTAGATTCTAACGTCGAGGATGCAATTGAAAATATCAAAGGTTTCTGGCCTAAGATGCAAGAGCATGGAGCAACGAACTTGCGTGCAACTGTGACTGGACCGAAAACTATGAGAACCATGACAACCTGGAGCAGCCAAAAACAGGTTGAAGAAAACATAGACAAAATTAGAGCTGCCGCGGGTTCAGCTGTAGGCATGACTGTCACAGGTGGCATGATGGGTACGATTGCCGTCGAGCTAAATTAATTAGTAAGGGGGCTGGACAACTCGGCCTCTCAACACTAATCAATTTTAGGAGGCTTTGTGAGCCTTAGGGTGAGGTACTGATTCAAGTAATAAGAGTAGAAACTCAACCGTAAATAATCCTACAAGGAGAATACCCTGTCTCCTTGAAATTTATCGCTTCACGTTAACAAAATTCTAGCAATATTATATGAGTCTCATATAATATTGCTGTTAATTAAAGGTTTTGTCCAAATACAAAAAAAGTTTGTTAGGAAATTTGAATATGGAAAATTTTAAACCCGCTCAATGTGAAGTAGAAAAAGATGAGGATTATTTTTGGTGTAGCTGCGGGAAAAGTGAAAAACAGCCTTTTTGTGATGGAAGCCATGTTGGAACGGACTTCAAACCGTTTAAATATTCAGCTGAAAAAAATGAAACAAAATTCTTTTGTACATGTAAAAAAACAAAAAATAAGCCTTTTTGTGATGGAAGTCACAAAGCTTTCGATTTCATCGAAAACGAAGTCGGTCATTTTTTTGCTTTTGTTGAGCCAGACAATAAGCAAATTGAAGTTTCAGTAAATGAGTCAATTTTAACTGCGTCCTTGAGAGGCAATGTGCCTCATCTTAGCGCTTGCGGAGGAACTGGAAAATGTTCAACTTGTAGAGTTGAGATAATTGATGGGTTAGAAAATTGTTCTTTAAGATCAGACTTAGAACAAAAGCTTTCAAATAAATTATCTTTCCCTGAGAACATTAGACTTGCATGCCAGACTAAAATCAATGGACCTGTGTCTTACCGAAGGCTTTTACTGGATAAACGAGATTTGAGTAATAGTAACCATTTAGCTAATCAGAAGTTGGAGTCTGTTGGCACTATAAGAAACCTTTCTATAATGTTTTGTGATATTAAAGGTTTTACTCCATTTTCGGAATCACTTGCCGCTTATGATGTAATTTTTATTCTCAACAGATATATTTCAATAATGCGAGATATTATTATAAAAAATGGGGGAGAGGTTAATAATTATATTGGTGACGCTATTTTGGCGATTTTTGGACTCAAAGAGTCAAGACAACAAACCCTACGAGCAGCAAACGCAGCAGTAGAAATGCTGCATGCAATGGATGAATTTAAAGAATATCTTTCCAATGCTTATGGGAGAGACTTTGATATTAGAATTGGTGTTCACTATGGTGAAGTAATTCTTGGCTCCGTTGGCTTTGGTGAAGACAAAAAATTTACCGTAATTGGAGATACTGTTAATATTGCAAGCCGAATAGAGGCCATTAACAAAGACTCAGGCACCAGATTCCTTATTTCCGATGTTGCTTACGAAAGAATTAAAGAGTCCGTTGAGGTTAAGAATTTTGTAAGACTGAAATTAAGAGGGTCCAGTCAACTTATCACCCTACATGAATTAAGTTCGATTAATAAAACTGATTTAATTGACCATTCTATCGTCAAAGAAAAAGAAATTGATGGCGAAAATTGGCTTAGAACTTTACCGGTAAGTGAGCTAGAAAAAGGCGAAAAGAAAAAATTTGAATACGATGGTAAGGAAATTCTTCTGATAAATCAGGAAGGAATTTTTGCTATAGAAAATATTTGCCCTCACCTGAACTTACCTCTAGAAATTGGTCAAATTACTCAAGAGGGAACGATTTTGTGCCCTTACCATAATAGTGAATTTTGTTTTAAGACTGGCGAAGTAAGAAAATGGGTTGGACTTCAGCCGAAAGAGGCCAAAAGCGATTGTGAACCGCTTAAAGTTATTTCTACAAAACAGGCAGATAGCTATATCTGGATTCAGAAACCAGTTGTGTGATAGTTCCTTGAAACGCATAATTAGGAAGCTTCCTGAGAACGCCATTAGCGTGTCTACTGGGAAGATGGATCCATAGAGTGGTTATCGGGGCTGTGTGACAGGTTTAGGATAAGAGACTGAGACCAGTAGATATTGTAAGACAGTGAGGTGTGAGTAGGACCAGTGTATAAAACGCAATATTAAATCATAAACACATATAACTAGCCGCATTATATGTGTCACCTTGACACTATGCATTACCTATTAATTTTGCTAAGCACTAGTATGACATGTATTCTATCAGCCTTCTCAACATTTTTGTTACTAGCCTATGGCTTGGTTGTAACTTCAAAATGGATAATAAAAAAGGTCCAAAACAATTGGGACAATGTTCTTAGAGCTGTTTACAATACTTATAATTTACCTGAAACAACTTACCAAAGAGTAAAGATACGAGTTAATAGAGACTCTCGTTAAGAATAACTTTAGATTTACAACTGTTTCAAAGATTGAAGTAAATTAATCCTAAAAAAATCGTCGTTAGAAAAGAACAAATTGCAATAAAAGTTAAAAGCCTCATTATTATAGAGTTTTGTTGACCATGCCATTCATTCGTCCTGTCTATTTTTTCGTGTATAAGTTTACTTGAATTTGTAAGTTGTTGAACTTGTTCAACCAAGACATCTGCTTTTTCTTTTGTAGATTTTTTTATCACGCAGTCCTCTCCCACTACATTCTATCTCTACCTTGCTACTCTACACAAATCACGAAGTTTGCAAATATGTTTTAAATTGGGTGTTAAACCGGGAGAGAACAAGTGATTGACAATTATACGGAATTTATGCATCAGGTGATTGCAGTTTCAACTACCTTTATAGCGTTTTAGGACAGTGGCTTAATCCCGAGGGTTACAGCAGCACGTGGCCAAATTGCTAAAGTCACAATCTGTGGTTACATCAACTCAAACTATTGTGGTGAGATGTTAGCTCACCCTATAAAAGGTAATGTTCTTAAAACTAGTGACATAAGACGAAGTGGTTAATGATACACTTAAACCTTATTTATTTCTTAGCTTTTTCAGCCTGACGTTTCTCATAAGTCGCTCTTTTTACCTGATATTCTAAATCGGACAGAGAGTTCCATCCTATAAAATTACCAGTTGGCGACCGACCACAGCCACATTCAGATGCTTTACCCATTCTTTTACCTCTGCTTTTTTTCAATGATTTGTATAAGGCAATTAGTATAAAAAGTTAAAGACAAGGGACAATACACAGTATCCGACATTGGACAGTGCGACATTAAGTATCCTACTCTTATTGCACAATTGCATCACGTCATGTGGATAGTCTGAAAAATGGAGTGTACAGCGTGAAAATAGAAGAACTTACTGCATTGTATGATTGGCTAAACTCACTAGAAGACTACCGTACATTTGTTTAGTGCCAATTGTTAACGCGTGTCTTAATTAAAAGAATACTGATTTTTTAAAATCAGCAAAAAAGTTAATGTAACAATTTTCATTGTGCGTGCCATACTCCAAGAAATTTAGACACTGATTACATTGCTCTTAGTTCATCTGTTATTTTGATGACTAGATTATTAATGTATACAACTAACGTTGTCTTGTTTTTTAATTCTTAAGCACTACGTAATCATCAAATAGAAAAAGAGATTAAAAATCATGCCAACTAAAGCTGATAGGCCAGGAAATCGTTTGATGGATCGGCCTGAATACCGACTAAAACAACAACCTCTGACTTGCTCTGCTGATACCAGTGTTTTTGAGGCGGTATTGGCAATGTCTAAGAAAAACTACGGGGCGGTTATAGTCGTCGACAATCTACAAAAAGTGATCGGCGTATTCACCGAGCGTGATGTAATGAATAAACTTGTCAGGAATGAATTAGATCCTCGCAAAACACCCGTTAAGGATATCATGACTCAAAACCCACGAGTTGCCAATGAAACAGATGATTTAATTGACTGGCTTAGGATAATGTCAAACGAGCGGTTCAGGCGTTTGCCAGTGGTAGATGAAAAAGGGCATATTAAAGCAATGTTTACTCAGGGTGACTTTGTATCCTACACCTGGCCAGATTTGATGTACCAGATGAAATCTATGGCAACAGCAACTGTGAGTAAAAATTGGGCTACATTTCTGATAGGCGGAGGAGTAGCTTTGTATTCTTTAATAATGGTCATTGTACTTAAAACGCTCAATTAATCATAATAAACTGCTTTAGTTATCAATCTGCGACACCTAATCTATGTGCGGCACAAAGTATAAATACGTACAGTTAGGCACTGGCTCCTGCACTACCAGAGTTAACACCTACAACCAGAATTAACACCTACAACTTAGAGCAGCAGTATTTTTTGTGATGTGTTTGAACTTATAGTTGGCCTATCAACTCGCCGACAGCATAATCAGAACGGGTCAGCAAGAACTGTTCATTCCTATCTTTTGACTAACACACTTTACCTACCAACTTGTGCACCATGTAATAGTTCTTAAAGCACTTAAACGGAGAAATACCATGTGTAGTTTAATTTAAAAAAACCATATGTCGCTAACAAGACATTTAAATCGCTTTCAGTTGTTTATTGTAAATTGGATTTCAATCGAAAGTCGTATTATGACCTTTATACCTTTACCAACGGATGCCCATAAATATGGCATACTTTTCGTATTTGCAGCCGGAGTACTTTGGTCAACAGTTGGCCTTGGCATTCGCATGATCGAAGACGCCGTTGTATGGCAAATTTTACTGTATCGCTCAATTAGCATGTCTTTATTTCTTTACGTCGTTATTCGACTACGATCCAAAGAAAGCCCTTTTGCACAGATAAAGCGCGCTGGTTTTCCTTCCATCGTGGCAGGTCTTTCATTAGTTGCAGCCTATTCTGGAGGAATTTATGCAATCCAGAATACCTCAGTTGCCAATGCAATGTTGCTCTTTGCGACAGCCCCCTTCATGGTGGCGGTCCTTGGTTGGCTAGTTTTAAAAGAACCCGTTCGCGTGGCTACCTGGGGCGCCATTCTTCTTGCCCTTTGTGGTATTGCTATAATGGTTTCCAACAAAACTGGTGATGTCGCCTTTGTGGGAAGCCTAGCGGCGCTTGGCTCAGCATTTGGTTTTGCAGTTTTTACTGTTGCACTCCGTTGGGGACGGACGGGCGAGATGCTACCTTCCGTTTTCCTCTCTGGTCTGTTCGCGGCCGTAATTAATTTTGCTATTTGCCTAATTCAAGACATATCGCTCACCCTAAGCCTGCAGGACGGCAGCGTTGCAATGGGTATGGGAGTTTTCCAAGTTGGCGCAGGTTTAATACTCTACACCCTTGGTTCGCGCAGCTTGCCTGCCGCCGAACTCGCTTTGCTATCCCTTGCTGAAGTTTTGTTAGCCCCTTTCTGGGTGTGGTTATTTCTGAATGAAACAGCAAGCCTTAACACATTGATTGGTGGTGCTGTGCTCCTAGCTGCAATTATGGGAAATGCAATTTCCGGCAAACGACGCAAACCACCCCCAATTATAACACCTTAGAGCGTGCTATCAGACTACTTAGACCATACATCGGATTGCCAGTGCAACCGAAACTTATACGCTCAATAATTGGTACCGCTAGGCGAGAACAGCGGCACAGTTTAGTATGAAATCAGTGTGTGATTTGAGATGTGGCTGCATACAAAAGTATTCTCCAATGAATCTGCAGCTCTGACACTACAGGCACGATGTCGAAGGCAGACGATCCGAAATCTGGGGTTTCCCCACACCTGAAAGCTTTAAGGCGTATCGTCGAGGATTTCGCCTATTGTATTGGGCCGTTGCTTGGATGGGTTAGGCTAAAGGACTTATATTTGGATTATTATTCATCCTCAAACGTCTTGTGCCATTTCATCAGTTCAGCACGCACTGGAGAATCGATTAGGAATTTTTCTAAGGCTTTATTCAAGGCCTCAGAACCCTCCGAACTAAATATCATCTTCAACCGTTCTACTTCTTCACTCATTTTATTATTCCTTATGTTCGAAAATTAGATTGCGTTAATAAATACAGACACTTATCTCCTATAACAAAATGTGAGACAGTTATCGTAAGAGTTAAGAAAATAGTTACACTTATTGGTGCCAGAATTTTGATCTTAGTGTTCAAGGTAGGTAATGTTCAAGTTGATAAGATACCCATCAATATATCTCGGGCGTAGATAAAAGTGATAGTCAACGTATAGATTGCTAACAAGCCCACGGCCATCGGGTTTCCGGATAATTTGGGTGTTTTGATCTGCGATATATTTAATATAGCAAGAATTAGTCCGACAATTGCAAGAAAAATTGAAAAATCAAACCTTTCAAAGTATCCTGAAAAAATAAATAAGAAAACAAGGATAATACTGTTGTTGTCAATTGCTAATCCCGTATATTTTGAATCACTAGACAAACCAAATGTACTGAAATAACTTAGGCGTAGTGCTCCAAAGACGAGCATGACAAATGCAACTGGTAAAAATAATAAGTTAAAATCAGCATAGCTTAAAACTAGGATTGCTGGAGTGACACCGTAACTTACGATGTCAATAAGTAAATCTAACTGACCTCCAAATTGGCTATCTAAATCAGAACGCCATTTCATTCGTCTGGCAATAAGTCCGTCTGCCCAATCAAAAGCTACAGCCCAAATCATACCTATCATTGCGGCACTAAAAACACCCAAGATCAAATAATAAATTGAAATTAGTGAACAACCTAGCCCTGCGATGGAGCATATATTTGGAAGGTCATTAATATAAGACAAAATTGGGCGCAACTGTTGCAAAGTTGTATTAGAGTTTTTGGTTGTCATAGGTAGTCCTTTGGGTTAAGAATATTATACAAAGTTGATACAGTGCGGAATAGTACCGCTTACTATCTGTGTGGAGTTTTAGCATCAACTGCGTCTAGATTTAGAAAGTCTAGGTTTAGTTAGAGTAATTCTATAGTATATTACCTCAAAAGTATAAAACTACTTAATAATAACGCATTTTGGAGGCTTGTCCTCTAGTTAACACTATTTATGGGTAGGTAAAAGGATAAAGACTTTTATGATAGTCTATACAGTTGGGACGTTTGATTTGCTTCATGTAGGTCACATTGCATTGCTTAACCATTGCAAGTCGTTGGGTAATATTCTCGCTGTTGGCGTTGCCTCAGATGCAGTAGTGAGAATGTATAAACCAAATACCCCTGTGGTTCCGTTAGACCAACGCGTAGAGATGCTACAATCATTGAGTTGTGTTGATATTGTTCGCCCCTATCACAAACTTGAGTATATTTCAGGTTGTAAGGCGGTGAATGTAGATATTTTCGTCATTGGCGAAGATTGGGGCATTGAACAGCATAACTTAGATGTAAACAACTATATATAAAAAATAGGGAAAAAAATTACTCAAGTGAGCTACAACTCAAGAACTTCATCAACTAAAATAAAAGAGATGGTTTTAGCACAGTCAAAGACTTAATAATATTCTATTATTATTTAGCGTTGGGTATTTTCTTATACTGATAAAGTTTAACCGCTTTATAGAGTAATATAAATTGATTTTAGATGGTGACCCAACACGGGGTTCGATGCCTAAGCTAGGTATCTGATCCAAGCACATTCATCAGAATAACAATAGTTAGCAGATTAAAATCAGAAAAAAAGCACCTAGTTTTGGTACACTCAGCGGTACCACAGTTCTAAGGTCCAAGGACCACGGTTCTGGGGTTACTGAG
>Ga0209425_10001687_pt1 | contig 25724 bp, 13 predicted proteins | sample COG_05_FD_184749 | JGI IMG/M metagenome (GOLD analysis project Ga0209425, IMG submission 184749) | Pelagic Microbial community sample from North Sea - COGITO 998_met_05 (SPAdes) (version 2) | ecosystem: Environmental > Aquatic > Marine > Neritic zone/Coastal water | place: Helgoland, sampling...
GGATGCCTCCTCCGCGGCTCTCTCCCCCGCGGACGCCACGCTCTCGCTCCACCATATCAGCGCCGAGACGGCCACGACCGCCGTGACGATACCCCACGCGAGCGACACGCCGTGCCGCCGCGCGAACTCCTTCACCTCCTCCCACGGGTCCACGTCCGCGCGGCCGTGGAGGGTTATCTCGGCGTTTGGCTCCAGGTTGTACCATTGACCGGACGCGTCGCCGAAGTACCCGTCGTCGTTTATCCCCGCCAACGGGACGGTCAAAGTACCCTCGTCGTCCACGTCCGCGGCACTGGTTGACGGCAGTATCGGGCCAGCGCGGTCCTCGGATGCCCGCGGGGTTTCACCCAGGCCGTCGTCGGTGAGGGAACCCATCGGGCTGTTCGTGCTGGACCCAGCCCCAGCCCCTGCGCGCGGTGACGACCATTCCCCGAGATCCACCCCGTCGGATTGAAGCGCATCCGTCACGAGTCTGCGTGTGTGGTGGATTGGATATCGAATGTGAGCGGAGGGATGTTCGGGAGGTATCGAGGGGACGCCCGGGAGGGAGCGCAATGGTGGGGCAACAGTTGGTCCCGCGGCCTCCGTAACCGACTGTGGAAGGACACACGCCGGAGACCCGAGAGTGGAATGTGCAGACTCTCACCGCTCTCGTTCCTCTAGTGTGGCTCCTGTTTTTGACGTCTTGACAGGGGCGATGACCCGCACCCTCTCCATGTTACAGCCGGGGCGCGGGTGACCAGTGTCGAGAACCCTCATTTTTGACGGGACGTCGCTGGACCGCTCGAGTCGACCGTTAGACTCGGACTGGTCACACAACCTCGGACACAAGAGCGCTCATCAAACCGCCCCTGACGGCGGGGATCATGAGCGCCTTCCCCGAGACGATGAGGGTGAGAACCATGAGTCGCCCGGAGAGCGGACGCCACAGCATGCTGCCCTCCGACGCGGCGGTCGACGCCTTCCGCGAGCGCCTCAGCAACTTCGCGCCACAAGGGACGATGATGTCACCCGCCGCTCTCATGTCCCCTTCCGTCAACGCGCGCGGGCCCAGACCCGCGGCGACGAACCAGGCGAACCCGCTCGGTGGCGGCGGTATGCCCACGGTGCAGCAACCGTCGCGCGTCATCGGCAGCCAGGCGCCGTTCACCGGCGGATACACCGGCAACAGGCTCGGCCGAGATGAACGCTCGCCCAGCGCCCGCACTCCCAAGAGTCCGAGGAGGCCCAAGAAGGCCGGGGTGTCTCTCGGCGCGGTGGCGCTCTGGGCGCTCGTCGCGGTCGTCGTCGCGATGAGCACGAGCGTGCGCACCGTGACCATCGTCCGGGGAGACGGCGTCAGGGCGTCGGAGAAGGCTGCCAAGATGCTCGCCGAGAGGGTCTCCGTCGTGGGAGACTCCGTCGACGCCATGGCCGCAGCGCTCGACGCCAGGGGTCCGTCCACCGCCAAGAGAGACAGGGAGAGCGCCGCGCTGAGGAAGGATCTGGACGCGCTCGTGAAGCAGGTCAAGGCGCAGGATGCCACCATCGCCAAGGTTAAGAAGCAGAAAGGGGGAGGCGCCGCGCCCGCGCCGGCGCCGGTTGTTGACCACGGCAAGGACATTGCCGCGCTGCGCGGGGAGCTCGAGAAGCTCGCGAAACAGAAAACCCCGACGCCCGCGCCCGCGGCAGCGCCCGTGGAGGTGAACAAGGCTGACCTGACCCAGCTCCGCCGGGAACTGCTGAAGGAGATCGCCGACGTCGCGAGCCAGGCTTCGGCGGCGGCGGCGGCGGGTGCCGACAAATCTCCCGAGGTGTCCGAGCTCGTCACGTCGGAGCTCGACGAGCTGCGCAGACGGCTGGACACGCTGGCGTCGATTCCGTACCCGGTGCCGGATAACTCCAAGGCTGACAAGACGGACATCGAGGAACTGCGGAGGGAACTCGGGAAGCTCGCGAGCGAGGCGAAGGGCACCAAGCGACACTCCAAGGCGGGCAAGGAGGTCGCGGACGAGGTGCGGGCGCAGATGGAGCTGTTCCGCGCGGACAGGACGGGACTCGTGGACTACGCCATGTTCAGTGGCGGTGGTAAGGTCGTCGGTCACTCCACCCTCGCTCCCGCGGTGGCCAAGGGCGACGGTCCGCTGACCAACGCGCTGAAGGGCCTGCGGGGCGGCGTACACCCCAGGGCGGATGAATGGGTCATATCCGCCTCGTCGGAGGCTGCGGGTGAGTGCCTCGCGCTGGAGGGGAACCGCGGGTGGGTGGACATTCGGCTGCGTGAGGCCGTCGCCGTGAACGCCATAACGCTCGAGCACGTGCACAGGGACGTCGCGTACGACATTACGAGCGCGCCAAAGTCGGTGAAGATCCTGGGGTGGAACACCACGAAGAGCCCGAGCGCGGGCGCGAAGGTCCTGGGCTCGATCAGGTACCGGCTCCTGGACGGGCAAGGGGGAAGCGCGATGCAGACTTTCGAGCTCGACGGCGCGTCTGGGGCGATGGTGGACCACGTGCGGTTCGAGGTCGAGTCCAACTACGGGAACAAGAAGTGGACGTGTCTGTACAGGCTGAGGGTGCACGGCGTACCGTCGATTCCTCCCTCGCCGCCCGTTTGGGATTAGAGCTACATGCGTCGCTTGGTAATACACTTTACGCAGGACTATTCGGTTTATCGTCGCCGCCGGGGGTGTCCAGCGAGGGCATGGGCGCCACCTGATTTTTAGTCGCCCGTCCTCGGAACCCCACCACGTTGAGATTGGCCTGCGACCCTCTCGGCGTCGACGCCACGCTTCCCGCCGGGGTCACCGTTCTGGACGTCCCCATAATACTATCACTGATCCGACCCGGGATCCTGCTCACCGACCTCGCCACCGACGTCGCGCTGCCCTGCAGCACGGAAACAAAGTCCCAGTACGACGTCTTGCGCGTACTCGTCCTCGCCACCTGGATGTTCAGCTCCTCCAGAGCCTTCACGCGCGTCCTAAGCGGCGTGATCAGGTCGTCAGCCTCCGAGTTGTGAAGGTGTCCCTTCCTCGACGTACCCTTCTCAGCCTTATCCAGCGCCTCCTGCTCAATCTCCCCCAGCCCGAGACCCAGCGCGGACTTTGTACGTAAGTGACCCGGACGCGTCGGGGTCGAGGGAGAGTCCGAGAAGTTCACGTCGTCGTCGGCTGCGCCCGTCTGCCTGGGCTGCGGCGCAACCTTTCGCCCGTTCGCCGCAGCCGATGGAAACACGCTCGCGAGGATTGAACTGGCCGCGCCCGCGCCCTTGACCGTGTTCTCTGGACTCCTCGCGGTCGGTGAGTGCAACGCCTTGTCCTTCTGCGCCTCCTTCAGCGCCGTTTTGGCCTTCTCCAGCTCCTCCTCGATCGCCGCCGACTCCCTCTGAAACACCGGCTGGTAGTTGGTAGACACCATCCTCCAGACGCTCACGTTCGACGGAGCGTACGTCCATCCCATCTTCCACGAGAACATCGAGTACGTCAACAGCGACACCATCTGCACGGCCTGGTAGAACACGGGCACGGCCGCGGCCCTCGCCGGCGCGGGTGACGCCAGCGCCACGGACAGCGCGAGCGCCGTGTTTTGGTAGCACGTCTCGATGGCGACGCTGACGCACTGCGGCCTGTTCAGCCCCACCGCGAAGGACATCACGTTGCTGAGTATCAGACCGGTGACGCACGGCATCGCGACTCCCACGAAGAACTCCCACGGTTGACCGAACAGCCCGTCCCTGCTCCCGGTGGTGAACACCAGCCCGAGCGCGATGAGCGAGAGGCCGGCGACATTCGCGGATGTGTGAAAGACGTGTTTGTGGTCGGGAAACGCGTGCGACGCCGCGAGGCCGCACGCCACGGCGACCACGACCACCGCCACGGCTATACTCAGCGGTCCGTACTCGATGTCTATGCTGTCCGAGTTGGTCGCGTTGATGTAGATTGCGAGGTTCATCGGGAGCATGAACACCGAGCTGATGGACGAGACCGTGGTCATGGCGACACTCAGCGCCAGGTCGGCGTTGAAGATGAAGCACCACCAGTTGCTGTAGCTGCCGCCCGGAGAGGACGTGGTCAACATCAGCATTACCGCCTCAATGCCCACCACCCCGTCGCCCGGCACCGTCGTCGTGTTCCCTGTCGTCGCGTTGACCACCACCGTCTCCGCGTCTTCCTTCCCGAGCTCGGTCAGGCCGAATATCATAACCGAGACGAAGCCGAGGAAGGGTAGCAGGACGAACTGACCGCAGAAGCCAACCATGATGGGAAGCTTGTCCTTGAACTGCTTCTTGAACTCGTGAAACTCTACCGTGCCGGCCAAGCCCGAGATCAGGATGAACAGCAGGACGTAGCTCACGACGCTCACAGCCACGTTGGCCATGGTTCAAACTTATCCGCCGCCAGATCCCACGCCCCGCGGGCCTTCAAACGCGGGAGCTAATGCCAGAGCCGCGGGTTTTAGGCCTCTGGACTTATAGTTGCGGTCGCTCAAACGCGACCGGGTCGCCGATGCTAGACACGGGCTCGCCTCCCCTCGGCGCCCTCGCGTGTGAGGACCCAAATTAGCGTCTGTCAGACAAAATAACGGTAGCTTCGCAAGCGCAGTGAACAAAGTTGACCGAAACTGTGCGCTAGCGGCTGGGGCGATGGATACTTGCACGAGCGATAGCCCGACGATGAATACATATACTTCAAACCTACACGACGGTTCCCAACGCCGACTCACGCGAACCACTTGTCCGCGGGGAGCGCGGGCGCGTTTGGCGACGAGACAATCTCAACCACCCGTTTGCCCGCGGCGTCCTGGAAGAGAGCCTCGACGCACACCGCCGCGACTGTGTCCCTGCTGATCTCGCGGCCCGGGTCCGTCTCCAGCCCGAACGTGGTATCCTCCCCGCGTATGATCAGGTTGCCCACAGCCTCCGGGGCTTCGTTGCTGAGTCCTCCGGGCCTGACGATGACGTAGTCGAGGCCGGAGGCGCGGAGGTTGAGCTCGGCTGCCAACTTTTCATCGAGGACCCCGCCGAGGGCGTTGAGGAACTTGTAGTTGTCGTTGTTGCCCTGGCCCGCCGCTTTGGCGTTCGTTAAGAGTGAGGTGACGAGCACAAACCTCTTGACGGAGCTCCCGGGTGCGGTGGCGACGGCGACGAGGTTATCGGTGCCTTCGTGATCGACCTTCGCGGGGTTGTCTTTCTTGAAGTTGAACGACGGGGTGAACCCGGTGGCGCAGATCACCGCGGTGCATCCCTGCATGGCGGCCTCGATGCTGGCCTTGTCGAGGACATCGAGCTGGACGAGATCGGCGCCCGAGGCGGCGAGGCCGAGCGCGGACGCCTTCTTGGGATCTCGGGAGCCGGCGCGAACGGCGACGCCCTTGGCGCGGAGTTGCGCCACCACCCTTCGTCCGGTGTTACCGGTGGCGCCGACCACGAGCACGGGGCCGTCAGTCGGGCCCGAGAGGGAGGCGGCGACCGCGGGAGTGATGCCGAGGTCGAGCTGGGCGACGAGGGTGGAGAGGAGCGCGGCGGAAAGCGCACCGCGGCGCCCCAGCTCGGTGGTCGGCACCGCAGCCTGATCAGCAGCCTGATCCGAGTCCGAGGAGCACGACACGGGGGCGCGGGCCGCGCGACGGGAGACCGCCGCCGAGGGTCTCTTGGAGCGCGCGAGGGGCGCGCGATCCGACCGCACGGAGGCGGCGAACGACGTGGAGGTGCTCAGAACGGTGGTCATGTGTGCTGAGCGGGAGGATATGGGCGCTATCCAGAATCTTGCCACGTCGTTGGCAGGAGAATAAGTGTTTGCAGAGCAGACGGGCGCCAGGGGAGAGCGAAGGAGAGCGAGAGTTCTTACAAAGGGAGCCTGGTGGCAACGTCTGATTACAAAAGGCGAATGCGTTGATATCATGCGTCGCCACTTCGGAGCGTCTTCCCGACGTCTTCTATGAGCCTACGGATGGATACTACAGGTGCTTGTGCAGTGTTGGGTTGCGACTCGCGCGGATGAGCGAAGCAACTTAGAAGAGGGAGGTCTTCTTCATGATGCGGAAGAACTCCTCCTCGTTGACCTCGCCGTCGCCGTCGCGGTCAGCCTCGTCGATCATCTCCTGAAGCTCCTCGTCAGTCATGTTCTCGCCGAGCTCCTTCGCCACGCGCTTGAGGTTCTTGAAGCTGATCTTGCCGGTCTCGTCGTCGTCGAAGAGGCGGAAAGCCTTCATGATCTCCTCGCGGGAGTCGCGCTCGCCCATCTTGGCGGTCATCATGGTGAGGAACTCCTCGAAGTCGATGGTGCCGGAGCCATCCTTGTCGATGTCGGCGATCATCTTCTTGATCTCCTCCTTCTTGGGCTCGAAGCCGAGGGCGCGCATGGCAACCTTGAGCTCCTTGGCGTCGATGGTGCCGGAGCCGTCGGTGTCGAAGAGGTCGAACGCCTCGCGGATCTCCTGCTTCTGCTCCTCGGTGAGTCCGGTGGAGCGGCCCTTGCCCTTGTCGCGGCGAGCGGAACCAACAGCCTGGAAAGAGAGGCGGGGAAATGGGAGCGACGGTCAGCGTCTGCGCAGCTAATTCACCAGATTCTCAAGAGCGGGCTTTTCCTCAGTGAGTGACAGACTGTCCGTTGGCGGGGAAACAACCGGGACCTCGATTCCCGAGAATTGGTCAACTCCGACACCCCGGGCACGATTTTCGAGGTCGTCGCGACAAACGGACGCGGACACGTCGTCAACATGACGCCCCCGTCCGTTCGTCGCGCCGATCATCGCCTCGCGCGTCCGGCGTGAGCCATATTCGGAAATATCCCACGCGAATCACAGTTTCCCAAGATCATCGGAGGATTTTTGCGCGAGACGGTCCTCGTGAGAGCGCTCCGGTGACGCCGCGCGACCGTCTCCATCCCCTGGGAAAAGGAGTCCGCGACCCTTGTTGTCCGAAGCGACAGACGCGCCCGGTGCGATCGGGTGCGATCCCGATCGCGCGCGGGCGTCGCCGTCGAGAAACCCCAAATCGAGTCAACAAGCTTCCCGCTTCAAAAGAAGCTTGAAACTTGAAAATTGAAAGCGAGCGTAAAATCGGGACCGTCCACCGCCGCGCGGATGGACGACGACGACGGAAAACTCCGTGTGCCGCTCGTTCCGCGCGACGGGCACATGGATTCAAACGATCGAGGCGAAAGCGCGGGAGTATATCACCCGCACGCCGCGCCCGGACCCGGGATCCCGGACGCCAATGCACCCGGGAAATCGAATGAATTCCGGTGCCAAAGGAAAAACCCGTGCGATTGGCGCGCGCAATCACGGCCGCGGTCGCGCGTCGACGGCGTTCGAGCGCCGTCGGGCGCGTCCGGGCCATCGTTGGGGGCGTGTTAGAGCCTAGGACTCACCATTGTTAAGGTGGTGTGTTGAGTTGGTGGTGTTGCGTGCGTAAACGCGGTGTGTTGTGAAGCCGAGCTGGTCGGACTGCTGGTGGACCAGTTCGGCCAAAAACAACAACGCAACGACTATATTCGCGGAGATCGAACCTGAATCTCGACTCCCCCGAGTTTTTAACCCTCGAGTCTGGACTGTTGCACTGTGGAAACCGCAACGGGGGGATCAAAATTGCAATTGCTCCCGCTTTTTTTTCGACCCCGAGACTTGGCCTTTTTTGAATCGAAACCAACCCGACTCGATTCGATGACAGCTCTCGATCGTTTGGAGAAGTTTTCCCATCAACGCGGCCGTGGAGCCGCAGAGGAGACGCAGAGGCGAAGGCGACCGCCGCTCGGTGAGGACGACGATCGGGTGATTTAGAGAAGAGCCTCGATTCGCGAATCGATCGTATCGACAGGACACACGAGGTCAACAAACGCAGAGCACGTCGTCCAAGAAAGTAAGACGAGATGCCTCCAAAGTCGAAAGGAGCCGGGGACAAAAACCTGAAGAGCAAGTCCCCGGCGGAGTTCTTCCAGGACAACAAGGGCATCGCGGGTTTCGAGAACGCGGGCAAGTCGCTGTATACCACCCTGCGTGAGTTCATCGAGAACTCGCTCGATTCGGCGGAGGGCATCGGGGTGCTCCCCGACGTGGACATCTCGGTGGAGGAGGTGACGCTGAGTCAGTACGAGGATCTCATCGGGCTCAAGACTCACGTTCGCAAGGACAGCGCGCTGTACGCGGACATCGAGACGGACAAGGAGAAGCAAAAGAGGCTCAAGGATGAGGCCAAAGCCGCGGCGAAGGCGGCGAAGGGGGGTAAGGCTGACGCGGGAGGCGGCGGGAAGAGGGGAGGTGCCAAGGCGTTCTTCCGCGTCACCGTCAAGGACAACGGCAAGGGAATGGCTCACGACGACATCCCGAACATGCTCGGGCGCGTGCTCTCCGGTACCAAGTACGGAGTGAGGCAGACGCGAGGCAAGTTCGGGCTCGGGTCCAAGATGGCGCTCATCTGGAGTAAGCAGACCACCGGTTTGCCCATCAAGATCATCAGCGCGCAGCCCAAGTCAAAGTTCACTTCGCGGTACGTCCTCGACATCAACATGGAGAAGAACGAACCCAACGTGCACAGCGCGGAGAAGACGCCGAACGATTCCGCGTGGCACGGCGCCGAGCTCAGTGTCATCATCGAGGGTAACTGGACCACGTACAGGAACAAGGTGCTGAGCTACCTGAGGCAGCTCGCCATCGTGACCCCTTACGCGCAGTTTCACTTTCGATACGAGAGCGCGGGGGGCGACGCGAGGCAGAACGTGGACGCGACGTTCAGGCGGCGCACGGAGGTCATGCCCGCGCCCCCGACGACGACGAAGCACCACCCGTCCGCGGCGAAGGAGAACCAGCTGCTCATCAAGGACCTGCTGTCGCAGACGCGGGAGAAGACCCTGCAGGCGTTTCTGCACAAGGAGTTTACGTGCATCAGCAAGGAGTACGCGGGCCGAATCGTGGCGGAGCTCGGCAAGGGCTTCGAGCCCGGCATGCCCCCCAAGGAGGTCACCGACACGCAGGGTACCAGAATACAGCAGCTGCTGTGCGACGCGAGGTTCGCCGACCCCGACGGCGCGTGCCTGTCCCCGGCGGGTGAGTACAACCTGAGGCTGGGGATCATGAAGGAACTCGCGCCCGACTGGATCGCTTCGTACGTCGGGCCCGCGCTGGCGTCGCAGGGACACCCGCTGATCGTGGAGGCGTGCGTCAGCTTGGGGGGTAAGGTTGTCAAGTCGGGATTCAACGTGTTCAGGTTCGCGAACAGGATCCCGCTGCTGTTCGAGGCTGGGTCGGACGTGGTGACGCGGTGCGTGCAACGACTCAACTGGAGCTCCTACAAGATCGACAAGAACAACGATAAGATTGGCATCTTCGTCTCCATCGTGAGCACCAAGATCCCGTTCAAGGGCACGTCCAAGGAGTACATCGGGGACGATAACACGGAGATCGCGGAGGCTGTCGACCGCGCCATCCGCGGCTGCGCGACCCAACTCAAGGGTAAAATTGTCCGAGCGCAAGCGGCAAAGGAGCGAAAGGCGAGGAAGAAGGTCCTCAGCAGATACATCCCCGACGTCGCCAACGCCCTCGCGCTGATGATGGAGGCGTCGGCGGATGCGGCTGAGCCCCCGTCGAAGCGATGCAAGTGGGGTCCCGGCGCGTTGTCGAACGGCGGGAAGCTCTGGCAGGTTGACCCGGTGTACGAGGGCAAATTGCTGGAGAAGGTTCGCAGCGGAGAAGTGCAGCGCGCCACGATTGAGCGCAAGCTGACCGACTTCGTGGATAGGCTCGACAGCGAGCAGGCTTTGGAGCACTCGATGCAGAACAAGGAAGGGCTGAGCGAGACGATGCACCTGGTACCCACGGGTCCGGTGCACAAGTTTGCGCCCACCGTGCACCATCCCACGTGTGCGTTCAGATTGCTCGACACGCTGTGCATGAGCGGGTTTCTTCCCCCGGCGAGTGATTCGAAATAGACGCGCATCGAATGATGTAGTATGATTACAACGAGATAAATTTACCACGCGCCCACGGCGTGCTTCGTGGGATCCTTGAACTTCTCGTACCCCCAGTTCATGGGCACCTGGAAGGGCTCCGAGATCTCGAGTCCGCCCGCAGTCACCTTGGCGACCTGGAACTTGTTCATCATCGTCTTGTCGCGCATCAGGCACGTCCTGAGGCACTCCTCCATGAGCTTCCTGGCATCCTCCTCGCTCATGTCGTCGGTGTGCTTCTCGCGGAACAGCGGCCTCGCCATGTGGTTGCCGAACCCGGCGGCGAGGTGCGAATCCTCGTAGTGCTGACCGATCATCCCCACGGTGCCCAGGAAGTGTCTCCCGTCCTTCACCCCCGCGACCACGAGGCTGTTCCACAGCGGGTCGAACTTGTTGCGCCTGTTGTACATCACGCGGCACAGGTACGAATGGATCTCCCACGGCGCGAGCTCGTTGCCGTCATCTTCGCAGTAGTCAGTCGTGTCGAGCTCCTCGAGGAGGGTCAGGATGTAGTGAAAGTCCGAGAGCTCGCCGGTGAAGCTGATGATCGTCGAGCTGTTCACCTTCTTGATGCGCTCGACGCTCTTGTACCTCTTGGTGGAACCGTAAGAGCCTGCGGGACGGGAAAGGTGAGCGGCGTCAGATTCAGATCTCCGGGTTGTTGCCTTTTGGTGCTGTTTTTAGGGTTACACGCGGAACGAACGTGGGGTGCGCTCGGTGGGTGGACGCGCGGGACGTCGATCGAGACTTACAGAGAGTATCGCACGCGAGCATGACGCCATCTTTGTACTTGCAACCCAAGACGGTGGTACCGGTCACGTAGGGATACCTGCGGGAGTGGGCGAAGAGGAAAGGAGCTCGTCGTCAGATTTTCAAGTTTCTCGCGAGGTTACCGGGTGAACGACGACGCGAACGCGCGACGAGCGCGACGATCGACCCGCTCGATCGATCGCCAGAGGTGGTGATATCGCATATGGGGCGAAACGACGCGGGCGGTGACTCACTGCGTGCGCTGGTGGGGCCCGGGCTCCACGGTGAAGGGCTTCCCTTGGCCGTGGGACGCGACGTGGGATCTGGGCGCCTGGTTGAGCTTGTACTGAGCGTCGTACGCGGGATCAACGCCGAAGGGCACCACGCCGGGGCCGATGCTCGGGTTGTGGCTAACACGCGTGGGAATCATCCTTCCTCGCGCTGAGATCTATCGACGCGCACTGTCTTGCGCCCTCTAACACTGCCGGAGGTCCAGATCTCGTCAAAGTTTTTGACGCCCGATAAACGGGAAACTGGGCCCCTGTTTTCTCAGTGTTAGTTGGCGCCGGTGCATATGGGAGAGGAGGCGCTCCGGGCGCTTCTCGACCCGGAGGGCTGGTCATTGAGGGACGTCGCGATAGTCGCCGCGAGCGAGCGAGCGCGAGGGGACCCGAACGCGGCCAGAGCGGCGGTGCTCGACGCGGACCTACGCGCTGTGGGGAAACCCAGCCTTCCACGATGGGCGTACGGGGGTGCTCGCGAGGCGGGCGCCGGGGTGACCGGGCCGAAGGTTCTGCAGGTGGTGGACGCGAGGGATATATCCACACCGAAGCGCGCGCCGGGCTCGAGCGGGCGGCGCATGCTCCGCCTGGACCTCACCGACGGGGACGCCGCAGTCGTCGCCGTGGAGTACGGGGAGCTGACATCCATCAAGGACGCGTCTTCGCTCGCGCCCGGGACCAAGGTGGCCATCGCCCCGGGGGTGCGCATCCCGTGCCAATCCGGGATACTTCTCGTGCAAGGTGACGCGATGCGGGTGCTGGGCGGGAGGGTGGCCGCCCTGGCGGAGGAATGGGAGGGTAGGCGGGCGTCATCGGAGTCGGGTGCGGGGCCGGCGGCAGCCGGAAGCGGGGCGGGGGGGATCGACGCTCCGAGGTTCGAGACGTACGACCCTGAAAAGGCGGAGGAGACCGTAGCGGCGTCGATCGCGGGTCGGGTCGCGGCGAACAAGGCCGCGGCCGAGGCCATCGCGGAGAAGAAGGCCGCCGCCGCCGCCGTGAACCCCGAGCCCAAAGCCGACTCCGCCGAGGAAGAGCCGGCGCCGTTCGTGCCCCGGCAGCGTCCCACGTTGCCACCGACCCGCGCGCAGCGAGCCGCCGCGCGGGCCACCGGCGTCGAGCTCCCGCCTCCCGGCGCACCGATGCCCTCGGCGACTCCGGAGACGGCAACCGGACAGGCCCCGGATGTGACGGCGCCCGCGTTGCCGCCCAGGAACCGGCCCGCGCTCCCGCCCAAGCGCGATCGGGCCGACTCGACCGGCGCGCGCGGCCCTCCACCGGGATTTATGGCCCCCGCGGTGCCCGCGGAGGAAACGACGGCGCGGGTCGACCCGCCGCCCGGCCCGCCCGCGCCCGCCTTTGTCCCGACGGTGACGGAAGAGGACAGGCGAAGTCGTCTCCTCAACCGACTCGCCCCTGACCCGAGGGGAGGACGCGGAGGTCGCGACAGGGGCGATAGAGACCGCGGCAGGGGCGATAGAGACCGCGACCGGGGCGATAGAGACCGCGGGCGCGGAGGCAGAGGCGGCCGAGGAGGACGCGGAAGGCGCGGCGGCGAGGAGGATCGCGACGACGGCCTTCAGACCGCGGATCGACACGAGTCGGGGATGCGTGCCGAGGACGACGAGGCGCTCGCGCGGCAGCTACAGCGGGAGCTCGAGCTGGAGGACTCGGGCGGTATCGCGGCGGACGGTGCAGCGCTCGCGGCGAGTCTGTTTTCGTTCCCGGCGCGGGAGCTCGAACGGGAAGACTCGGGCGGTCGATCGGGACGCCGTTGAACGCGCGCATAGCAATAGGACTATCATCGTCACATTAGCGACTACTAGCTAGACTAAACGCGTCCCTCTAGTCGTATTCGGGGAATCCCTCCGGGATCGGATCCTCGGTTTGCCCCCGAGCGCGGTAGACGTCTCGCAGCGCCCTCGACAGGTCGCACACGGCGGCGACCACCGCTTCCAGTTCGTCCACCGGGATCCCACCCGCACCGTCCCCGCCCGTCGCCGCCTCGAGGTCTATGCCCGGTATCAGCGCCTCCATGCTCGGTTCACCCGCGCTGTCCTCCTTCGCGGTCGCCTCGGTGGGCAGGTGCGCCCTGTACGCGGCTCGCAGGCACGACTCTTTGTGTCCGTCGGAGAAAGCCGCCAGGCTCCTCACGCCGTACGGTGAGCCGTTGAACATCGCCGAGGGCTGGAGCAGGTACAGCCTGAGCTCCACGACCCTGTCCAGCTCCACGCCCTTCATCGTCCGTTCCGGCAACTCGATCACCTTCCACTCCTCCGCGTCGTCCTCGAAGTGTGGCGACTTCATCAGCTTGGCGGTTGTGAGCACCGTCTGCCACGACCCGGGTGCGCCCCCCGCGCCGGCGACGCGAGCCTTGACGGTGACGGCCGACGAATAATAGTTCCGAAAGGCTATGAACCGCACGCGCTCGGGCCTGCCCTCCACCTTGGCGTCCACGATGCGCCTGCTCGGTATGGGACGTCCCTCATCCGTCGCGGCAGGAAAAGGGAACCAGTTCACGGTGCCCACCGCCAGCCTAACCTGGGTGGGCTCCTGCACCCCGGCCGCGGAGCCGAACGGGCGGGAGGAGCTGGGCGGCTCCTCGGGCTCGTCGGAGACCCGCAGCCGCGAGAACGACTCCGCGGTCGCCATCCCTCGCGCCCACCACCTGTGCCGAGACCAAGTGGATTTGAAAAACATCCTGTCGCGTGTGACGTCGTCGCTTTCCGCGTCAGCACTGAATGAAAACCTGGGTGAACTAACGCCACACTCTACGTCCATACTCTACGTCGCGCCGCGTGGATCCGGCCGAGAGCATGGCCGCTCTGGGGATCTGGCGCGTATCATCGGGGCCGGTGCGCCCCCATCGTATCGGGACCGGGTCCGAGGCCTCGGGCGGCGGAAACCCATGGAAACCGCGGACGATGGGTTTTATGCCCGGGCGCAGATGGGATGACGGGTTCGGCTCGTCACACGGGCACATCTCGGTGGGATCAGCGCCCAGCTCGACGGGACCGCGCCGTCCGGGGGTCAAGCAGTGTCGACATCGTGCGATCCGGTGTTTGGCTCCATCGTCCGGGACGACAGTAGGTGGGTGGGCTCGGGAGGAGGGTCGGGGCTGGGCGTCCGGCAGGAGGATCCGCGGGCGGAGACGGAGCAACGTCACCGCCGCGTCGACCGCGGAGGGCGACGACGTGGGCGACACGATGGACGACGACGACGATCTCAGCGGGGACAGCGACCGCCCGAGACGATCCGCCGCCGCCTTCCTCGGCGCCTTCACGCTCAACGTCCTCCTCGGGACCCTGTACTGCTGGAGCTGCTACCTCGTCCCGCTGGAGCAGGCCCTCGGCGTCGGCCGCGGCTTACTCTCCGGCGTCTTCTCCCTCGCCACCATATGCTTCACGGTCGCCGTGGCTAAGCTCGGGCCGTGGCTCTACGCCGCGGCGGCACCTGCGGCCATCGGCGCGGGTGCGGCGGTGTGCGCGGGGTGCGGCTTGTTGTTGGCGTCGCAGTCCATCGCGTACGTCAGCGCCGCGCCGCTCTTTCTCGGGTACGGCGTCGTCTTCGGCGCGGCGGCCGGAGTCGGGTTCGGCCTCTCGGTGCAGATGGCGTCCAGGACACCGTTCCAGGAGGGTATCAGCACGGGCCTGATCACGAGCGCGAGGGCGGCGGGGGCGTTCGTGTTCGCGCCGGTGGTGAGACACCTGCTGGACGCGGGTGGCGCGGGGCGGGCGCTGTCGACGATGGGATGGGCCCTGCTGGTGTCGGCGCCGTTCATATACGGGGTGTTGGCGACCGACGGGACGAAACACCCGCTGGCGAGTCAGAAGCGGGATAAGGACCTGCCCATGACCCCGGAGGAGGAGGAACGGGAGATGCAGCTGGGACCGGCGATGTTCGCGCTGTGGATCTCGCTCGGGCTCGGCGTCAGCGCCGGTCTCATGCTGATGGCGCACTCGTCCGCGCTGCTGTACTCGCACGGCGCGTCCATCGGCGTGGCCACCGCGGGTGTCAGTATCGTCAGCGTGTTCAACACGGCGGGTCGAATATTCGGGGGATGGGCGTGCGATCGCTCGAACATCGGCGCAGAGAAGGTGCTGCGGCGGGCGCCCTTCGTCGCCGTTCCCGCCCTCGCGGCGGCGGCGGCGGCGTCTGACTCCGTCGCCGCGGCGGTGGCGGCGCTCGCGGCTGCGTCCATCGTGTACGGTGTGTTCGCATCCGTCGTTCCCGTCGAGGTGAGACGGCGCACCGGGAGCAGGGACTTCGCGCGTCAGTTTGGCAAGGTGTACACGGCGTGGGGGTTCGCGGGCCTCGCCGCTCCGGTGGCTGCCGGGTGCCTGTTCGAAACCAGGGGGGACTACACCGCCGCGCTCGTGGCCGCGACCGCGCTGTGCGGCCTGTCCGCGATGGTGGTCAGGTGGATGCTCAAGCCCGGTCGGTCACACGAGGAGTGGAAGGAGGCCATCGCCGAGGCGAAGCGTGCCAAGGAAGATGAGGACCTCGCCGCCGGGGTCCGCAAAGTCGTCACTCCTTAGGACCGGCGGGGAGCGACGAGTTGTGATAATATACGTTGAGGAATTCTATGGTATGATTACAGGGACGTCCGCGCGCACGAGTGCCGTGCCGTGGACGACTTCACGGTCTTTCTATGGGTACAGGTTCACGCCTCGCTATTATGTGTGAGGCGCAGCTTCATGATATTGGTTGGTGGAAGTACAGGATGGATGTCAGGACGGGACACGGTCCGGCTCACGCCACGGGTTGTTGCTGCATGTTCTCCAGGGAAAGCTCCGAGCCGTGCGGCGACGACGGCACGAGATTTTGCCACGACCGCTTGAGCCCGGTCGACTCGCTCCCGAACCCGGTCGACCCGCACCCTTGGAACCCTGGGAACCCTCGGAACCCTTCGTTCCTCTCCGCCTCGTCCTCCTTGACCAGGTAGTCGGGTTCCTCCTCCGTCTCCTCGCCGTCCCCCCACTCGTCCACGAGCATGTTCAGGTCACCGGTTATCTCCCCGCACTTGGACACGAACAGCGTACCGGTCGGGAACGCGTCCGCGTCCGCGCAGCTCTCCTCCAGCAGCCGCGCGTCCGAGCTGAACTGCAGGCACTCGCCAAAGGAGCTGGTGCCCCAAAAGAGGGGAACCGCGCCGGACGAGTCCCTGGCGGCGAGGATGCATCCCGAGAGCTTGTCGAAGATTATCATGGAGAACTCCCCGGACAGCGGTCCAAGGTCGATGGCTCCGTCTGCGGTGGGTGAAGGGCGGGAGGGAGTGATTGTCAGATTCCAAATCGTTTTTTCTCGCCGCCGGGCTTCGGCGAAATCGCCTAGGGACGCGGTCAGGGCGAGGGGTTCGGGCGCGCGTTCGGTCGTATCCGCGCGGGGTTTGGCCTCGGAGGGCGGTGACTCACTCGAATATTGCTGCCTGTTGTTGTACCGCCGCCAGATTTCGTGCGCGCAGCTCTCGGAATCGTTGCTGAGCTCCTCGTTGAGCGTCCCATTGAAGTAGACGGCGACATCGCCCCCGAGCTCCACGCTCGTCCTCGGGCCGTTCACGAAGCTGATCCCGTTAGCCCCACCGCCCAGTGCGACCTCTTCGACGTCGTCTCGATTTCTGCGATGGGTAATGTAGGGGTCGTGTGGGTGAGATACGCCGTCTTAGTGAGGTTTCCGAGAGCGCGCGCGACGCGGTGGGCGCACGCCGCGCGCCTTTTCCCGGCAGATCCCGAGACCAGGGAGTTTTCTGCGTTACACGCACATTTCGGGGGAGGGTGCGGAAACGGGTCGCGACGATCGCGTCGAGCGCTCCGGACGCGTTTTTTTTGGCCCGGGGGGACTCTTACCTTGATGCCATCTTATCCTTGAACACCGCGAGCTGAGCGGACACCTGTTCTTCCTCCTCTGCGCGCACGAACGGGGCGAAACGAGGTGAGACGTCGCCATCGTGCGAAACAATCTACCGAAAGAAGCGGGCGAAGGCGCGGGCCGGAAACGCGTGAAGGAGGGACGTCGGGGGCGCGGGAAACCGGAAACTCACCCGCTGACGGATGAGCAAGGTAACTCTTACGCCCGTCGTGTTGTATTCTCATGCGTTGTCGCTTGCAACCCCTCCCGTCCAGGCCGGAGCCGCGCGCGAAGCATGCGAGCATTTCTTCCGAGAGACCCTCAATCCCAAATTACGCGAGATGTTCGTCCCGGAGATGTCCCGCTTGGGTAGGGTTCCGCGGGTGACCGCTTGCCTCGATGCGCGTCCAGACGTGACCGTGACCTGTGTGAACACGCTCGGTCCTTCGCAACTCGTCTTAACCTCCGCGCGGCGCCCACTGCGCTTCCACGAGGCTCGCGGCGGCCTCACGGTTTCGCAGGTTTTTTCGGAGGAAGCGCAACGTTTCGTGCAATTTTTTGCCCAAACCGTTAAACCGTGCTTTTTGGGTTTCCAGACCCCAGTCTTTGATCGCACTTTTTTCTTTCCCGCGCGGTCACGTGGCAATCCGGGAGTCAGCCGAGCCGATTCGAAGCATTTAGCTTTTGTATCGAGTTGCGTTCGCTCTTCTGTCTATTTGCTCCTTTCGATTTCACCACGTTTCGGGCGTGCACGGGTCGGTGTTCACGATTTCAACCCCGTTTCTTTTCAGCCTCCCCCGCATTTTGCGATTTTTTACATCCAGGTTTGGGTGAAAGATGCGCCGTTGAACCAACGATTGACGAGTCCCGAAGTCCACGTCTGAAAGCTGCGCCAGGGGGGCAGATGTGACGTGGATATTTTGAAAAACGTTTTCCGGTCTTATGAGTAGCAGTCTTGAAAAAGTGAGAAATAGAAAATAAAATATCTAAGTGAGCTACGCGCCGTCAAAGTAGGGAAACTCGGAGGAGGGAAACTCTCGTCGTGATGATGATGATGATGATCACCAGATGACCGCCGCGCCGTGCCTGGCTCGCCTGAGCTTTCAACGGGTTCGAAGGTACCGCGGCACCGTCGCCTCATCGACCAGGTCCGCGGTTCGTCTCGTCGCCGTGGTATCGTGCACCGCGGTGGCCTCCGCATCCTCGACTCCTCCGGTTGGGACGACGCGCCTCGACGCCAAGGGAGGAGGAAATCGTGGGCGAGGACAGAGTTGGAAAGTTGGCACCTCCGCAGGTTTGAATAGACAGGATCTCAGACTTGTTAGCCACTCCGCACGCCTTCAGCAGAGTAAGAAGATGCCGTTCGAGATTCCGGATGACGACGGATGGGACGACGATGCGTTGTTGGCGGCGGATGTGACGACGGGCAACAACCGAGGCAGCGCTGCGCCCGCGTCGGTCGGCACGCCGTCGAAGCGGGCCGATCTCATGGTTGGCACCCATCGCCCCAGCGTGGATATGCGCGACGCGACCGGCGCGGGGGTGTCGCGAAGCGTGAACGGCGGCTACAACAACGGCACGACAACGGGGGATGAGGTGACCGCCGCGCTCGCCGACGAACTGCGCAAGACCCTGTCCAAGTACTACGGCCACGCGGACTTCAGGCCCGGGCAGCTCGAGGTGGTCGCCGCGACAGTCCAGGGCAGGGACTCGTGCGTGTACTGGTCCACCGGCTCGGGGAAGTCGCTGTGTTACCAGCTCCCCGCGTTACACACGGGGAAGACCGCGTTGGTCGTGTCGCCGCTCATATCGCTCATGAACGATCAGGTGACGCACATGAACAACACCGCGGGCGCGGTCGAAGGGGACCTCGCAGCGTTCCTGGGCTCGTCGCAGACGGACAAGTCCGTGGAGGAGCGAGCGCTCCGCGGCGACTTCAGGGTGGTGTACGTGACCCCCGAGAAGCTGGTCGGGGATGTCGAGGGTGCCGACGGGGGCGCGGGGGCGTCCTACTTCGTGTCGAGGCTCAGGGACATGGTGAGTGCCGGCAAGCTGGGTCTGGTCGCGGTTGACGAGGCGCACTGCCTTTCGCAGTGGGGCCACGACTTTCGCAAGTCGTACCGAGGCCTGACGCTGATCCGGCAACAGCTGTCGCCCAACGGGGAGGTTCCCGTCATGGCGCTCACCGCGACCGCCGTGGAGAAGGTGCGCGACGACATCAAGGACGTGCTGGCGCTCAGGCAGCCGCACGTCGCCAGGAACAGCTGCGACAGGACCAACCTTCGCATCCGCGTCGCCAAGAAGCGGGGCGGAGCCGCGGACCACCTGCACATGTTCGAGAGGTGTCGCGACGCGAAAGGGTCCGTGGTGGTGTACACCGTCACCAAGCGGGACGCGGAGGATATCGCCGCCGTGCTCAGGAACAAGTTCGAGACCCAGAAAATCGCCGCGGGCGTCGAGGTTTACCACGCCGGCCTGCCCATGTCGCAGAGGGACGCGACGCACAAGGGTTTCCTGACCGGTTCCGTCAAGGTGGTCGTCGCTACCGTGGCGTTCGGCATGGGTATCGACAAGCCGGACATCAGGCTGGTCATGCACTACGGCTCCCCGAAGACGATGGAGGAGTACTACCAGCAGGTTGGCCGCGCCGGTCGAGACGGTCTACCCTCCGACGTGGAGATGATCTACGGCGACGGGGACTTCTCGAGGTACAGCGACGAGTTCTACGTGGGTAATCTGGACGCCGCGACGAGGAAGACCCAGAAGGAGAGCACCGACGCCCTCGAACGATTCTCGAGGTCGCGAGAGGTGTGCAGGCGCGCGAGTATCCTGGCCCATTTCGGCGAGAGCCCGCCGATGACCTGGTCAGTATGCCCGGATAACGAGAACACGCGCAGGGGACGGGTGTGCGGGACGTGCGATAACTGCCGTCGCGTCGTTGAGGGGGTTAAAAACGGCGGGGGCAGCGCTCTTCGGCGGGATATGAGCGCCGAGGCTGCGCCGGTTCTCCTCGCGCTTCTCCTCGCGTTCGGGGGCGGAAGCACCTCGATGACCAACCTGGCGGCGCTCGCCACGGACGGTAAGGCCCCGACCTGGATGGCGCCGGAGAGGGCCGAGGGTGCGCTCAAGCATATCCGGTTCGCGCGGAGTTTCCTGCCCAGGGAGTCCAGGGGTAAGGATACGGCGAAGGACATGGTGCAGCAACTCGCGGCTGAGGGACTCGTCGCCAAGGGAACTGGGAAGACTTCGTACTCCACGTACGAGACCTTCTCCCTGACTCCGAACGGAAAGGCCGTCGCGCAGAAGATCATGGGCGCGTTGAGCCGCGCGGGACAGGCTAAGCAAAACAAGCCGGAGCTGCCGCCGATCGTCCTCCCGATCCCCGAATCCGTCGCCAGGGCCGAGCGCGAGGCTGCGGAGATTGCTGACAAGAAAATCAAGGAGCTGGTGGACGCCGGCGTTGACGTCAGCGCCGTGCCGCAGTCCGAGCTGGACGCGGGCACCGGACCCGCGCTCGACTCGGAGCTCAGGTGGGTGCGCATGCTGAGACACTACGACGAGTCCGGCAAGGCGGAGCGCGCGGAGACCTGCCGCGAGATTCTGCGAAGGGTGCTCGGGTGGCGGGACAAAACCGCGGCGGAGCTGGGCATGGCGCCCGGGTCGGTCATGCCCTCGTTCTTGGCCAAGAACATCGCATACACTATGCCAGTCACGGCCGAAGGCCTCCGCGGCGCGGGCTTGATAATAAGGGGTGTCGAGTCCCTCGCGGCGCTCATCGCTCAGAGCAAGGCTGAGCTCGGGCTGGAGCGCGTCACCGCCGCACCCGCCGGCGCGGGCGGAGATTCCGGAGCCCGCAAGATGTACCTGGGGGTCGTGGAGACTCCCGGGTGGGAGTTTGCGATGTACAAGCCCGGGCGCAAGGGTGCGCCGCCCACGTGGGAGGTTTCCTACGAGCGCTTCCGCAAAGGCGAGTCCATCGAGACTATCGCGCTGACCCAGGAGAGCGGCAAGCCCCTCCAGCCCACGTCCATTATCAACCACCTGTTCGAGGCCTTGGCTCAGGGCCGACGCCCGCTCGACCTCACCAGGCTTTACCCCGGCGGCAACGGACCCGCGGGCACGGTGCCGGACGAGAGGGAGTGGCTTCGCATGGAGGAGGCCGCGCTCGCCGCAAACCTTGACCCGGCGCGACAGCCCGGCGTCGAGCCCAAGTTCACGATGAAGGGGGTCCTCACGCACATCATCCCCGGCGTGGACGCGGAACCGAACACCAAGACGGCCGCGCAGAAGGCCTTGGAGGGGTTCTGGTACGACAGGATCAGGGTCTGGCAGCAGCTGAGAAAGTGCGGCGTCGTCCCTCAGTGGGTCGGAGGAGACGAACCGGACACCAAACGCGCACGACACGAGTGAAAGTTCACACACACACCTCCCCACACCTCCCCACACACACACCCACACACACACACACGAGAGAGAGAAGAATAGACGCTAGGGGCGGTACATGTTACAATTCATTCGGTATTGATGCTCTCACTCCGCGGAAGCCTCCTTCGCGCTCGCCTTGGCCAGGTTATGGCTCTTCGCAGCTGCTTCGACGTAGAAAGTGAAGTTATCGCGGCGGCGAAAGTGTGTCTTGTCGACGGGCTCGATATCCTCCGGGTCGTACGTGAACTCCGCTTTGGTCACGCTCGTCGTGTTCATGGACCTCGCGTCGTACGCGGGGTTACAGGTGCGCCACATGTTGGCTCCAATCTGGTTCGTCATCCTGTTGTCCCGCTCCCGCTGCGACAGCGTCGAGGGATCCACAGTCTCCCTTCCCCCGACCCACTCCTCGTCGCCCTCCGCGGCGGCCTCCGCCGCGTCAGCCTCCGCCGCCGCCTTCGCTTCGGCCTCCTCGCGCTCTAGATCAGCCAGTTCCTTTGCGTAGTCCTGCCTCATGCCCACAGCTGCCCATCTGCGGTCGGGTGGAAAGGGGGTGGTCAGCGAGCGATCGGTCGGATTGCCCGAAATGGCAATTCTCTCGGGGTTGCGCGATGGGTGCCGGGGTTCTCCCCGTCGGGGCACTTACTTGTCCTCCTTGTTGAACAGCTCAGTCTTCTGCTGGTTGACGGCGCTGTCGAACCATGCTGCGCGCGCGACGTCCATGGCGACTGAATCTCACCGCGCCACGCGGGGTCGACGCTCGGGAAAGAATGACCAGGAACCATGAAGGCTGCTGTGAGATGAGATGCGTACTGTACAGTAGACTTTTGAAGCGGTCGTTTCGAGGAGACCCCACACTGGAGAGCGACGGAGCGGCCGATGACCACTCCCACCATCGCGCCCGTGGCGCTGTCGTTCGGCAGCACAGGCGGTATCAGTAGCGTCGGTGCACCCCCCGCGAAGACCCAAGGGGGCATCGCCGGCAGGGACGGGCGGGTCCCCCTAGACGAGACCACGATGGTCGCGCTCGCGGACGACATCGGCGCCCGGGAGGAGAAACTCGGGGAGACTCGGGGCGCCGTGCGCAGGGAAACGCTGGAGCAGCTGCGCCAGGTGGAGAGGGATATCGAGGAGGATGCCTGGATGTACGCGAAACCCAGGCACAACGAGCCATGAGCGCATCAGGAGAACACACTGGCCGGTAGAACACACACTTAGACTAGATCTAGATTTGAACAGCACCTGTCGCGTCGAGGTTACAATCAGGACACTACGCACGTCTTCTTGCCCTTTTTCCCTTTTTTCCGGGAGGAACCGGCGTTGTATCTGTTCGACGAGGGTCTCGCGGGTTCCTGCGGCGAGTACACGCCCCCCACCGTGGAGCCGCGGTGTTCGTCAAAGTCAAACTCGTCGGCGGGATCCCCGTCGTCGCCCTCGAGTAGGTCCGGGTCGAGGTCAGCCTCCTCGAGGTTGCGCCTGAGCCTATCCCACCTGTCCTCCTTGCGATGCTCCGATTCATCAAAGTTCCTGCGCAGGTTATCCCACCGCTTCGGCGTCCTCGTGTTGGACCTGGGCGCCGCGTTCTCCTTTCCGGACTCGCCAAAAAGAGAATCCGAAAGCGCCTCGCCGTCGTCTCGGGCCGAGTACGCATCGTCCGTCCTGGTCGGTTCGAGCTCATCGCCGTACATCTCGTCGTCGAAGTCGTTCTCCATTTGTAGCTCCGGGGTCCTCGGCGGGGCTTTCTTCTTCTGAGACACGGGGACGGGCGCGAAGGGGTCCGCGCCCGGGGACTTCTTGGCAGGCCTCGGCACCGGGCTCGGAGGCTTGAGGTCCAGCGGGAGCTTTATGCGAGGAACGGTTGGAGTCGCCTTCGTCCCGGATTTCGAAGGCGTCGGTCTCAGCTCTTCCATCTCCTCGGCGGGCGGTGTCGGCTCTGGAATCGGATCCAAACCAAACTGTTCGCCGACGAGGTTGGCTTGTTTGCGAATATCCTCGAGCGTAATTCCCGCGAACGCCTCGTCAAACTTCTCCAACTCCCTCATCATTTCTTCCTCTGTCATTTCCTTGGGTGGCTTCTCCTTCTCCTCCTCGTCGGGATCATCGTCGCTGCCGCTCTCGCCTCTCTCTGCCCGTTCCCACGCCTTGAGCTGCTTGCGCATCTGTTTAATCAGCGCATCGTTCTCTGCGATGATCCGATCCTTCTCCTTAATCGCCGTCTCGCACGCCACCACGTCTGCGTGCTTCTCGTAACATTGAGCCTTCCACAACTGCTTGTCCTCATGAACCAGGGGCATGCACTTCTCTAGGAACAAGTTTCGGTCCTCAACCGTCCACAGCTTCACCCGTAGCTCTCTCATGGCAGCCTTGAGTCGCCTGGCGCACTCGAAATCCGTCTCATCTGGTAGTTTTTTTTCCTCCGGCGGCGTCGGCGGCCGGGGAGGATAGTAGGGCTTAATCCCGGTCATCCTCTTGGCAATCTCGTCCGCCTGTGCGGCGTAGTTCGAGGCGCGAGAGTAGGTGTCCTGGTTCTCGTTGCCGCCTTGAGGAATCACCGTCAGAGGCTCTCCGAGGGGACCCGTATTCGGGGGCAGGGGCAAGAGCGGCCGTGCGTTCCTGGCCTCCTCCTGCGCCTCCTCCACCTCTTCTTTGCACCTCGCCTCCACCTCTCGTGCTCTTGCCTCGGCTTTCTTGACCTTCGCTTCCGCTTCGGCTACCGCCTCGCGACACTCTTCCGCCGCCTTCTCCGCCTTGGCCTTGTACTTTGCCTTTATCTCCTTTGCCTGTACCTTCATCGCCTCCTCGGCGGCAGCCGCTCTCTCTTCCGCCTGTCTCAGCTGCTCCTTGAGCTGCTCAGCCACGGCGAGGGCCTTACCCGCGAGGTGAGATGTGTCCACGGGCTTTGGTGCGTTCTCCAGGGTCTTCTTCTCCGCCGCGAGTCTCTGCGCGGTGTGCCGAAGTTCGCCGCCGAGGTCCAACGCCTTCTCCAGCTTAGCCTCGGCCTCCTTCGCGCGCTTCTCCGCCGCCAAAGCGAGCTGCTTCTCGGATACGAGTGCCACCGCAGCCTCCTCCGCCGCGCTCATCAAGTCCCTGAGCTTCTGCTCGGCGGCCAGGCGAAGGCTACGCTCGCGTCGGACCGCCGCGGGTGTCACCGGGTCACCTATCGGGCTCGGGTCGATGTCCTCGTCGCCGCCGCCGCCGCCGCCGGACACAGATGGCGTGGACGGATCCGCGATGGCCCTGGACACCAAGCCGGCGGCATCGGGCGACCGCGTGATCGTACCGGGGGTACCCCATGCTTTACTCGGGCCGTGCTTCGCGGCTGCAGGGGTCGCGGCCTCCTTCAACTCCTTTTCCTTGGGGGCTTTTCGAACCCTGGGATTGTTCTCAGACTCGGCGGCGTGTTTAGCCGCCGCGGGGCACACGTCAGCCATGCAGACCACCCTCATCCCGATCTCGTCGAGAACGTACAAGGGGTCCGCGCCAATATCACCCTTCTTCACCGCGGTGACAACGCCGGCGAGGGGCCCAGGTCCGCGGCCGCTCCTCCACCACTTGCTATGAAGGTGTCGAAGAAGGAGGACCCTGTCGGCAAAGTCTCCTTCGTGCAGGGGCGGTATCTGACGACCACCCCGCGCGCGTTCACCCCAAGGGTCATCTTCCCCCCGCATCATCGCAACCTCAAGCAGCGGCGCGGCGGGGTTATTCGCTGCGACGGACGAGGGTGCTCCCATGGTGCCGCCGCCGAACCTGGCGGTGAAGTTCGCGTCGAGTCGCATCTCCGCACAGAGCTCATTCGCCTCATCCACCAGGGCGAGGAGAGAGACGACGCGTCTCTGAAGCGCCGCGCGCCATCTTCGTCGTCTCTCGCCACGTGCGCCACCGCCCCCCTCTGTCTCTCCCTCCCTCCCCGTCGGCGGCGAAGGTGCCTCGCTCATCAGCGTCGACGCGGCTTGCCTGCGAAGCTCGGCCTGCACGCTCACCCAATCTGCGCCGCGCATCTCGCGACCCTCGCCGCCGCTCACGGATGCGGGGTCGTCGTACCTGAACACCACCCCACTGTTCAAACCGACGCAGATTCGGTCACCGTGACTGAGCTCGACGCCGTTGAGCTCGTCGACTTTCTCGCCGTTGACGAAAACTGCCGCCTCGCTCGGGTTGGGCACCACGAGTCTCGCAGAGTTCCTCACCGCGGAGCCGTCCAGGGAGCGGTCGAGGGGCGCGACGCGCACGTTGACGGCGCAGTGCGATGCCTTCACCCCGAGGCCCCACACGCGCAGCTCGCAATCGTTCCCGGCGCCGATCCTGGTGTTGCCGGTGCGCACCACATGCGTGACGCTGCCATTCAGCGACGGATCCTCGTTGAGCCTCACCAGCCGCGGCATCCATCGCGTCTCGTCGTCGTTTTTCGACACGTCGGTGGACGGGCGCGTGGTGGATATAACCGCCTTGTGGCTCGCGCGCTGTTTGTCGTATCCACGCACTTTCGCGTTCCATCGACCCTCCG
>Ga0209425_10001695_pt1 | contig 25666 bp, 28 predicted proteins | sample COG_05_FD_184749 | JGI IMG/M metagenome (GOLD analysis project Ga0209425, IMG submission 184749) | Pelagic Microbial community sample from North Sea - COGITO 998_met_05 (SPAdes) (version 2) | ecosystem: Environmental > Aquatic > Marine > Neritic zone/Coastal water | place: Helgoland, sampling...
AAGCGCCCTTTTGACCTGTCGTGAACCTGATCTCTTTTAGGCCATGGCCAACCGCCAAATTGAGTACGTTGATAATCGCCAAATGCTTGCGATATTTCCTCACGAGTATTCATTACAAAAGGACCATGTTGCACTACAGGTTCATTTATCGGCTTTCCTTGTAAGGTTAAAATTTTGGCTCCACTTGGGCCACTTCTTAGCGTTAAATTTTGATCCGGATTTACTTCTGCAGCGTGATAATCTGCAATTGCAATTCCATTAATGCTTAATCCTTTTCCTTCATAAAAATATAAGGTTCTGTTAGTGTCTGCACTAGTTTTAGGCATAACCCATTCTGCATTTGCCTCCATTTGAATGTTCCAAACTGCAACATTATTCGCTGGATCACTTGCCCATGAATCGGGTGGAGGTGAGGGCAGTTTTTCATTTTCTATTGGACCAGCTATAATTTCGATTTCGGTTTTGTTGCCCTTTGCATCAACAAAGCTTTTTCGTGGAATCGATTCACCCCAAAGCATAGTGAAGTTAGCGGGAACCATTTTGCTTTTTCGTGGCAAATTGAGCCAAATCTGAAAAAGCTCCATTGGGTTTTCTTTTTCTTGTGAAAGTAAAGGGAACATTTCTGAATGCTGCACTCCTTGACCTGCAGTCATCCATTGCACATCTCCGTTTCCATAACGACCCGCTGCCCCTAAGGAATCTGCATGGTCCACCATACCTTCCCGCACTACTGTAATGGTTTCGAATCCTCGATGTGGATGACCAGGAAAACCAGGCACCGTATCACCGTGATACATTCTCCAACCATCTTTTACTATAAAGTCTTGCCCAATATGTCTGCCTTCCAATGACGCATTTGGCCCACAAACAGAGTTCCCTTTTGGATATTTATCTTCGTGATGCACACAAAATAAAAAAGGGTCAGATGTTTCCCATTGGAAGCCTAGAGCCTTAATGCTTTTTACAGCAGAACGATTGTCATTTTCCATAGATTCATTTTTATTTGATGCTTTTGCTAAACCTAAAAAAGGCATCGCGGCCAAAGCAGAGGCTAACACGGACAGTTTACCTAAAAAGCTACGACGTGGATACTTTGTTTTCATATCAAAAAGAATTGTCCAAAGATTACAAAAAAGTTGGTGATTTGGTTTTAAATAATGTTACTTAAACAGCGGGGTTTCGTGACTTTTGTTACGTAGAATTGAATTAAAAATGATTCCTTTTGTAGCATGGATTTAAAAGATTGGAAAACTTGGGCTCTGTTCTCGGTTACTTTAGGATTAGCTCCGTTTTTCCCAGAGCCACACATTTGGGGGAAATTGAAGTGGATAGCAGGTGGTGCAAATGGTATGCAACTAATGGACTGGGGAGATGCCTTAATGCACGGAACGCCTTGGATTGGATTAGTAGTTACTTTAGCATTGCATTTCAAAAGAAAATAGTTGAACCAAAAAGCCCTTGATCCATTTCCTAAACTAAAAACCAATAAATTGGTTTTAGATCAATTATTGAAGGAAGATGTAGGGCATCTATTGGAGATTACTTCGTTTAACGACAGAGCAAAAACCGAAGAAGAATTAGACCAATTATTACTAAAGATAAACGAACAATTTGAGGCAAAGACTGGAATTACCTGGGCTTTATACTTAAAGGGTGAAATACTTGGTACTGTTGGCTTTTATCGCGGATTTGATAACGATGAAGGCGAGGTAGGTTATGTTATTCGAGAAAAATATAGAAAACAAGGCTATCTGACTGAAGCGTTAACTGAAGTCATTCGATTTGGTTTTGAAGAAATGAAATTAGATGCTATATACGCCTGTACTCCTGATTATAATCATGCCTCCGTGCAAGCTTTAGAAAAATTTCAATTTAAGAAAACTGAAGAGCACAGTGGAATTCATAGAAAATGGTTGTTGAGTTCCTAATTAAATTTTGGATTATAAATCGGTTAACAAAAAATTAACCGTAGTAGATGTAATAATAAAAGGCCCCTAATACCAAAAACTCTAGGACATAGAATATCGAAGTTAAAAATGTAGATACCATATACTTCAACACGCCTACTACAATTTTTTGATCAAAAATTTTGACATAAGCCCTAGCTGAGTAAATCAACATTATAAGAGTAAATGAAACGCCAATAATTTTTTGAGGCAGCGGTGGTAACGGCAATGCAAAATAGGTAAATGCACTAAAAATATTTACCGCACTGGCAATAAAAGTGGCTATCACAACATGTTCAGCATAGTTGTAAGATTGTTTCTTAAACAGCCATTTATTGAACAACGCAGCAGCTGGAATACTTAGAAATAAGGTCAGCGAAAAGAATCGATCAATTAGCGATTTAAAAATGGTTGCAAACTTTTCTTCACTTTCGTCAAAAGTAATTTCAGCACCTTGAAATTTTGTGGGAACATCAGGTAAAAACAATAAGATCAATGCCAGCAAAGAAGTGGTTAGAATTAGCATTTTGAAAGGGGGAGAAGTAGCTAACCCGCTTTCCTTGAATAAACTCTTTTACAACCAACTCTGGTTTTATCAAAAGGGTCTTTAAGGTGTGAAAAAAGCTATTGTCGTAATTGAGAATGTATCCGATAGAATTGGCAACTATGTGACGCATGGTTAATCTTTCAAAATGTCTTTGTCCGCAGTTATGACAGAAAGAGCCTTGTAATTCGGTATCACAATTTTTACAGTTCATGTAGATGACCAAAATAGGTTGTTCTAATTTAGATAGCAAAAAAAAGCCCAAATCATAGAATGATTTGGGCTTTCAGTTATAATATCGGTGACTATTGAGCCACAACAAATTTTTGTGTTTTAATGCCATTGTTCTCATCCTCTAAAGAAAGAATGTAGATTCCACTGTGCAGTTCAGGATTCATAGTATGCACAAATTCTGTTTGTCCTTCAGCGTCAAAACCTTGCTCGAATACGATTAAACCTCTAATGTCATAGATTACAACTTTAGAGTTAAGCATTGGTTTTTTCGTTTTAATACTAAGATTCAGACCTTCGTTGTTAGTGTATACCTTAAGTCCATTGTCTGCTGAGGATTCAAAAATTCCAGAAGTTGCAGATAAAACTCGATATTTTTTTGGAGCAGAAATGGTAGTAAAACCAGTAACTGATAATCGCACAGTATGTTCTCCAGCACTTAATCCCGGTGGAACGGTAACCTCAAGTTCAGTTGCAGCAGTATTTACAATAGGAAGTCCTGCGTCAAGGGAACCAAATAAAACCTTGTTTTCGGAATCAACAGTACTAAAGTTAAACCCTTCAATTTTAACGGCACTTCCTGCTTTACCCGATTCAGGATTAAGCTTAGTAATTACCGGGCCATTTTCTACAAAGAATGATTGGGGAGACGTTGCCGTTCCACTTCCATTATTAACTGTAAATGTTCCGTCAATTGTTCCAGGAGGAACTTTAACTACCAATTTTTTAGTTGTTCCAGATATTATTGAAGCATTAGCACCACCTGAGAAGGTAACAATATTATTAGTTGCAGTTGCATTAAATAGATCTCCATCAATGGTAACTTCTTGACCTATAGCTCCTCGTTTTGGATTAAAATCGCTAATAAACAGAGTGCCAGAAGTAACTACGGTGAAGCTAGTAGGACTATTTTTTGTACCTCCCGAAATGGTAACAGCTATTGTTCCCGAAAGTGCTCCAGTAGGCACGTCAACTACCAAACTTGTAGCAGTAGCAGTTTTTACTGTAGCGTTTATTCCTCCAGAAAAAGTAACTGTATTTGCAGTAGTAGTGGTATTAAATCCAGTTCCAGTAATGGTTACTTCAGTTCCAATTGGTCCTGCAGCTGGGCTTATTGAAGTTATTGTATGACTTCCGCCTCCTGTTGTTGTGACGGTATAAGTACCGCAATTCAATGCAGTACCTGCCGTTATCAATTCTACTGGTCCTGTAACAGCAGTAGCAGGAACGGTTACGGTTACGGAGGTAGGAGTTGAAGATATAATATTTCCAAAAACGCCTGTACTAAATTCTACAGTGTTTCCTGAAGTAGCAAAATTTGTCCCTGAAATGGTAATATTAGTTCCTACAGGTCCAGATACCGGAGACATATTAGTCACAGTAGGAGTGGAGGAAGTAGTTCCCATTGTATATTCTTGACACAGTTGGTCATTTGCCTTGTTTGGGTCTAATGAGACCGATGCCGTTATACAGATATCAAATTTTCCATTACTAGTAGGAAAGTTTAAATTGAATCCCGCAGCTGTTGTATTTGCATTTATAACTGGGGTACTTTGTCCCGCTAAAAGATTAGCACCGAGAGGATATGTACCCGATCTTGAAACGCCATCAACTTCAGTTACGATAGAAATCGAACTACCCGCACCAAGTCCAAAGTTTCCAACATTTTCAATCTGAAAGCTAATTTGATTTAAAGCTGTACCAAGAGGAATTCCGTTTGCAGGCGTTATTCCCGTAGGGTCAGTAACTGCTATTGATCCTGGTTTAACACGTAAGTCAATGGTTCTAGCCGACGCCATTGAATATCCGCTACATGATTTATTATTTGATAAGCGTGGATCACTGGCATAAGTAGTAGTTACACAAATATTGAAACTGCCAGTAGACGTAGGAAAATTGAAATTTATTCCAGCAGCACTGCAATTTACCCTGAAAGTTGTTGATGCGTTTGGAGCAAGCGCAGCTCCAAGAGATCCTTGAAGATTAACACTATTGCTACCTACCTCAAATGTTACAGGAATAACCGTCCCCGTAGGAATAGTATTACTCCCAGAGTTAACAATGTCAAAAGAAACTTCATCTAATGCCGTTCCTAATGTAATTGAACTTCCTACTGTAATTCCTGTAGGATCTGATATCTGAACATTTGAAGCAGAAAAGTCATAAGATTGAGCTATTGCACTGGTCGTTATCGTCATTGCTAACAGGACCACCTAAAAATGATTTGAGTAATTTAGAATCTAAAAGTATTTTCATGAAGAATTGATTTTATTTTTTGCAAATGTACCGATTAATCATTGCTATTAAACATAAAAAAATCAGATTATTAGCGATTTTAAACGCATAAAAAAGCCCCAAATTCAATCTTCTGCAAAGAGTTACGGGGCTTTTAATATTTATAAAATAAAACTCGGTTCATGAATTGAATTCGTTAACCAAGTTTGAAATCAACTATTTATGCAATTCCTCATGTTCGTCATGAGTATGCAATAAAACGTGGGCTTGACTAACGTGCTCTTCTGAACCATTAATTACAACCATGTAATGGCCATCTTCCAAGTGTTTTTCAAGTCTAACAACTTGATCTTGCTTAAAGCCAACACTAATAAGAAATGAGGCAATACTTCCTCCAAATGCGCCAATTGCCATACCACTCACTAAGCCTACAAACTTACCAGCAAGGAATATAACACCCAAGCCTGGAACTGCAATCATTCCAGCACCTGCAAGTACACCTAAAACACCACCAGCAACCATTCCAACTGGAACTGGAGCTTTTTTTAAGTGCTTTACTGAGTTAATGTGAACATGGTCTTCAATTGTAGTTCCCGTGCCTTTTACCTCGGAGAAAGTATTGGCTAAATGCGTGTATTCGTAACCTAATAAATCGCTCAAATAATCCGAATAATTTACGTTGGGAATTTCTTCTGAATAATATATGAGCTCTACAATTGCTGTTTTTATGCGCTCTACCAAAATACTGCGTTTGTTATCGAGAATTTCCAATCCCGATTTCAAGAGTGCTTTGTTCAATTGGTCATGCGTTTTTTGATCAATGGGAGAGAGGGTTTCAACTAACCCTAAATCAATGGTTTTGTAGAGAATACTTAGTTTTTCTAATTCAGATTGCACCGTAAGTTTACATCGCAAACTCACCATGTATTTGATATAAAGCTTCATATATTATCGCAATAAAAATGAGTTTGTTCGCAAGCTACGATTTAATAGGATGCTGCTAACTTTTAATTTGAATACTCGCGACTCAATAGACCATAACACTACATTTGCCTTTTCAAAAATCAAAGGCAAAATGGAACAGCAATTAATAGAATGTGTACCCAATATTTCAGAAGGTAGAGATAGCGCAAAAATCAAAGCTATAACCGATGTTGTAGAAACTGTGGAAGGTGTTAAACTACTGGATGTTGACCCCGGAAAAGCTACCAACCGAACGGTAATCACTTTTGTAGGAGAGCCAGAAAAAGTAATTGAAGCTGCATTTCTATTAATTAAAAAAGCGGCAGAGCTTATTGATATGAGCAAACACTCAGGAGAGCATCCTCGTTTTGGTGCAACTGATGTTTGTCCTTTGGTTCCAATTGCTAATATTTCCATGGAAGAAACTGCTCAGTACGCCCACAAATTGGGTTTACGAGTAGGAGACGAATTAGATATTCCAGGCTACTTTTATGAGAATGCAGCCAAAGAAGACAAACGGAAAAATTTAGCCAGCTGCCGAGAAGGGCAGTATGAAGGACTTTCTAAAAAGCTAAGCGATCCAAACTGGAAACCAGATTTTGGCCCTGCGGAATTTAACGCACGTGTAGCAAAGTCTGGTTGTACTGCCATTTCAGCACGAGATTTTTTGGTGGCTTATAACATTAACTTAAATACTACTTCTACAAGAAGAGCCAATGCCATAGCATTTGACATTCGTGAGGCGGGTAGATTAAAAACAGAAGGCGGCTCGTTAACAGGCAAGAAAGTATTGGACGCGAACGGAGAGCCTGTTCGTGAACCGGGAAAACTGAAATGTGTAAAAGGAATCGGTTGGTATATTGAGGAGTACGGAGTTGCTCAAATCTCTTACAATTTGACGAACATAAGTGTTACCTCAATTCACGAAGCATTTGACGCCACGCAAGAATCTGCAATAGCTAGAGGGTTAAGAATTACGGGTTCTGAATTAATTGGCTTGGTTCCTTTAAATGCAATGCTAGATGCTGGTCGTTATTTCTTGAAAAAGCAAGAACGTTCGTTAGGGGTTTCAGAATCTGAATTGATAAAGATTGCTGTGAAGTCCTTAGGGCTAGATGATTTAGCTCCATTTGATCCAGCTGAAAAAATTATTGAATACAAACTAAAAGGTGCCGCTGGTGATAAACTGGTGAATATGGACTTGGTAGCTTTTGCCGATGAAACTGCAAGCGAATCTCCTGCACCAGGTGGTGGATCCATCTCAGCTTATGTTGGAGTATTGGGAATAAGTTTGGCTACAATGGTTGCCAACCTTTCTTCTCACAAACGTGGTTGGGATGATAGATGGGAAGAGTTTTCTGAATGGGCTGAAAAAGGTCAAGCAATAAAAAACAAATTGTTGCTTTTGGTTGATGAAGATACCAATGCGTTCAATAAGATCATGTCGGCATTTGGGTTACCTAAAGATTCGGATGCTGAAAAAGCAGCTCGCAGTCAAGCGATTCAGGATGCAACAAAATATGCCATTGAGATTCCTTTTCAGGTAATGGAAACGGTTTATGAGTCGTTTGAAGTAATTGAAGCAATGATTAGCGTTGGAAATCCAAATTCGATTACCGATGCCGGAGTAGGAGCCTTGTGCGCGCGGACTGCAATAATGGGCGCTTTTATGAATGTGAAAATCAATACCGGCGATTTAAAGGACAAAGATTTTGTTGCTGATATCTTAAAACGCGGACAAGAAATTCAGGATAAAGCCGTTGCTAAAGAGGCACTGGTGGTTGAGAAAGTGAATGCTTCAATAGGTTAGAGGGTTGGTTGGGTTGGATGGGTTGGTGGTTCTCGATACAATTCTTCTTAGTCGAATCACTCGAAATGACATCGCTAATAAATTGGTTGTCAGTTCGAGTGTTTTGTGAGGTACGAACAAAATGTATCGAGAACTCTTTAACCAACGTTATTCCCGCGCAGGTGGGAATCTCTCAAAGCAGTTAATTCAACTTTGAGATTCCCAATAGAGTTGGGAATGACGAAAAGTTTAATTGAATGCTTTTATGAAGATCTAGAATTGTCAAACCATCGGAACACTAGATACGTTAGTATTAATAGGCAGTATAGAAAGAACGGCCTTACTATCAATGAAGACTTAATAAAGTAAACAACACTGCAAACACATGGAAAAAAAGCTCCTCATATTCAGATTCTGGGTTCAGCGGGTGCTTTTCTTTTTTCCCATTCAGCTCATTCTAGCGCACCTTAAGCGCAGTCATGTTCTTATTGTATACTGGTTAGTGCTTTATGGCTTAGTCTCGGGTCAAATAGCCGCAAATTACGGTATTCCCAATTTGGTGTTGTATCCAGAATATTTGGGCGTTTCTAATTTCTTATCGCACGTTATTTTAGGTTTAGCCTTCGGTTCCTTTATAATGGCTTTTCAGGTGAGTTCCTACATAGTATTTGGTTATCGTTTTCCTTTCATCGCCACTCTAAGCAAGCCTTTCTTGAAGTATTCGCTCAATAACGCACTAATTCCATTGATTTTTACAGGATTCTATTTGAATTATCTGGTGGACTTTCAGTTGAACAAAGAATTATTGACACAAATTACTGTACTGAAAAACGTATCGGGTTTTTTATCAGGCATGACCTTTTTCTTGCTCATTGGCTACTGGTATTTTCTGTCTACCAACAAGAGTATTTTCGCATTCATTGTCCCCAAAACCGTTGGCAGTTTTAGCAAATACAAACCCATTCATCGACTTTTTGACAACTCTGTAAAATGGTACCATTTTTTAAAACGGGATAGTGAGTGGAAAATTGAGACCTATTTGTCGGGAGTCTTAAGCGTAAAAATTGCCCGCAGTAGTGCGCATTATAATAGGGCCACGCTTAAAAAAGTGTTTCAGCAAAACCATTTTAATGCTTCTATGTTTGAGCTTGGTGCAATTGCAAGTTTGCTCGTGGTAGGTGTATTTATGGAGTCGCCTATTTTCGCTATTCCAGCGGGAGCAAGTGTTTTATTACTCTTCACAATGACCTTAATGCTTTCCGGAGCTTTGCACAACTGGCTCAAAGGCTGGAGTGTTCTTGGTTTTGTGCTGATTATTTTGTTTGCCAATGAGCTTTCTAAAAATCCAAATCTCCGAAAAGAAAATAAAGCCTACGGTTTAACGTATTCTGGTGCGGGAGTGCCATACAGCAATGCGGAGATTAAATCGAGATTGATTGATGAAAAAACAATTAATGGCAGTTTTAGAAATGAAGTAAACGCGCTTAACCAATGGAAAAAGAACACCAATTCAAATACGCTGTTCATTGTTAACACCAGCGGTGGTGGGCTGCGTTCGGCATTGTGGACGTATTACTGTTTAGCAAATATTGACTCAATAACTGCAGCACCCTTGCTGAATAAAACACGATTTATTTCAGGTGCGTCAGGAGGTATGATTGGAGCATCATATTACCGCGAATTGCATTTAAGAAATCAATTGCTATCGGATTTTACTTTTTCGATTGATAAATACGGTGACTTACTGTCGCATGACTTGTTGAATTCCTTGTCTTTTTCTTGGATTGTAAATGACATTTTTAGAATGCGAAAGTTTGAGGTAAATGGACAATCGTTTTTTAAAGATAGAGCGTATTATTTTGAAAATCAATTAAATAGAAATACACATGGACTGATTGATAAGCCCTTGAGTTATTATCGTGTTTTTACGGAGAATGGAAGTTTACCTTTTTTATTACTAACGCCCACCATAATAAATGACGGTAGACGACTCATGGTTTCGAGTTTGCCGCTAAACTTTATGTATAAACCCCATTTGGATAAAAAAACAGGGCCGCACAAAGGGTTCATAGAATTGATCGACTTTCAAACCTACTTTAAAACTAAAGGAGCCGACAGTCTCAGGTTTACTACTGCATTACGCATGAATTCTACCTTTCCATTCGTACTTCCAAATATATTTTTACCTACGGAGCCGCAAATTCAAGTAATGGATGCAGGCTTAAGAGACAATTTTGGAATGTTATCCACTGCCCAATATCTTCATGCAATGCAAGGCTGGATAGATACAGCAATTGATCGCGTGGTGATTATTCGAATATTTGATAAACCTAAGGAAATAGAAATTAGAGAAGACCCTTACCAGTCCTTAATTCATTCTATAACTGCGCCAGTTGATCATGTATACCTTAACATGTTTAATACCCAACGCTTGCGAGAAGATGACTTATTAAATGACCTGCCAAGCTCAATAAATTCAAAGTTAGAAGTAATTGATTTTCCATTAGAATTGGATGGAACGAGAAACATTCCATTGAGCTGGCAATTGACACAAAGCGACAAGAATTTGATTCGTGAGTCTTTTTTCACGCCCAAAAACAAAACATCAATAAATAGAGTGAAATACCATCTTTTGAATTAGTTGGAGGCGGATAAATTTTTACTTTTAGCATTCAGTTTTCAGCATGATTAAACGAGATAGAATTAAGTTAATTAAAGAAATGCTTTCGACCAATTCGAAGGATCCATTTCTCAATTATGCTGCTGCACTTGAGTACAATAAGTACGGCGATAAACCAAAAGCGATTAAGCTATTGGAGGATATCGCAGATTTTGATCCAAAGTACCTAGGAACCTATTATTTATTGGGAAAACTCTATGAAGATACCGGTGAGATAGATAAAGCCATCCTTATTTATCGCCGAGGAAGGAAAATTGCCAATGAACAGAACAATAACAAAACGCTAGGGGAGCTCAACGAGGCGTTAATGCTTATTGATGAAGAGTTTGATGAGTCTTGGGAGGATTAATGCTCAACCGTATTTATCTAAGATAGAATATGTACGTAATTCTCGCGCATGCGGTAATCTTTTGAGTAAATATGCTGTTAGATTCCCGCCTTCGCAGTAATGACGAGTAGCAAATTACCTCCTCTTGTATTTTAAATGATTAAAAAATAGCCAGATGATTTGCTTAATGCTCGATCTTAAAGGTAGTTCCTTCAATTGCCAATTCAGTATTTTTAAAAACGGTTTGAGCCTCTACCTTAATAGGCTCTAGCTGGGTATAGCGTGTGCTAAAGTGACCCAAAACTAATTTCTTGCATTTTGTTTTTAGAGCAATTTCTGCAGCCTGGAGGTTGGTTGTATGAAAAGTATCTGCCGCTCGAACTGCTGCATCCCCCATAAATGTAGATTCATGGTAAAGGAGGTCACTGTCCTTAATTGCCTCGTAGTAAGCTGTTTTTGGCTTTGTATCGGTTATGAACGAATACTTCCGCAGCGCTAATGGAGTCTCAGTAGCATCTACTGCATGAATGGTTTCGCCTTGTCTTTCAACGTCTTTTCCTTGTTTCAACAGTTTAATTTCTTCAACTCCAAGTTTGAAAGCAGCTAGACTTTCCTTTTTAATATTTAATGGTTTTTCGGTTTCTTTAAATACGAATCCAAAGCACGGAATTCTGTGATCAACTGGAGTAGCAGTTACTTCTACATTATGGTCTTTTAGAATAACGGTCTCTTGCTCATCTTCTAAATAATTGTAGTGAATTTCGTATTTCAATTTGGTATTTGATACTGAAAGCTGAAGATTAAGTATCTCTCGTAACATTCTGTTAGCGTGAATAGTAAGCGGTTTTTCTCGGCCGAGTAAATGCATGGTATTTAACAGCCCAATTAAACCAAAATAATGATCGCCGTGTAAATGAGAGATAAAAATATGTTCAATTCTTTGGAACTTTATTCCAAATTTTCGCATCTGAATTTGAGCACCTTCTCCACAATCGATTAGGTAGTAGTGGTGGTTTATATTTAGTAATTGACTAGTTGGATGTCTAGTAGGAGTAGGGACGGCAGAATTAGAGCCTAAAATCGTGATTTCAAATGGTGTCATTAATGCTGTATGGTCATTTTCTTAAACAGCACTTTGTCGTCAATTGTGTACTTTATGAGGTACAACCCATTTTCAATTTCTTTAATAGGGAGTTCAATCATTTTTTCATTAGAACTAAAGTTGAACGCTTTGACATTTTTACCTTCTAAATTCAATATTTCTACAGAGCGTGTTTTATAAACCTCTTTTCCTATATCTAAGGTGATTGCTTCATTAGCAGGGTTAGGGTAGATAGCATGCTCAACGAGTTGATTCGTTTGAATGGACAAAGAAGCAGAATCTAATAAATCAAATTCAACCGCTATGTTGGTGTCAAAATTTACGATATCGGTTTCCACAAATAATTTAAGGGTCACTACTTTTTGGTTAGCTTGTTTGCTATCCGTTGCAGTTCCGCTAATTTCAATACAGCCATTTGCTCCACCAGGGTAAATGCAGTTGCTAGGATTACAAGTGTAACTTAGTCCTGTGTAGATATCTGGTGCTTCTTTTAAGGTAACTTGGTTTATTTTAAATCCTTGAATTTCAGCGGGTACAACTATTGTCAGGCTCTCTTTGTAAGTGCTATCGACCCATGCACTAGGAATTTTGTTTTTACCTAAACTAGAGTAGGCTCCAAACTCTGTTAGGGAATTGTCTGGTGTGCATTGTGAAACAGCATCAACAGAGCACAAACAAATCGAGACCAATACACCGATTAACTTTATTTTCAACATCATTATTCGAATCCTTTTTCAATTTCGAGCATCATTATCATATCTAACGCTTCAGCTTTAGTAGGGGTTAGGTTCAAAATCGCATCCAGTTTTGATAGATTTATGAGTTTAGAAACCATTTCTTTAGCTCCAGCTACCACCAATACTCCGTTATTGTTTTTTGTGTTGCGATGTCCTAATAAAATTGCGCTTAATCCACTAGAATCGCAGTAGTCACAATTGGAAATATCCAATAATAAATTGCTTGATTTTCCGCCTTGAATAGCATCATTAAAGTGGTTTTTAAGTTCAGGAGAAATCGCTGAATTGAGCTTAGAGGCTTCAATTGTGATTGATGTGCAATGCTCCAATGTTTCTATTCTAAAGTCCATAGTTTTTCTAGTCTTGAGCATCAAAAATAAGAAAACATGACTATAAAAGTACAGCTACTGAGGCCGGTCTATTTTCTGAGCCAAAAGGTATAAAATAGCCATGCGAATCGCAACGCCATTCTCCACTTGATTAAGGATAATTGCTTGGTCAGAATCGGCAATGGCGCTTGAAATCTCAATCCCGCGATTTATTGGTCCTGGGTGCATTATGGTAATCGGTTTATTCAGTTCTTTAAGCAGTTGAGAGGTAAGCCCATATTGCATAGTATACTCCCTTAGACTTGGAAAATAACTAATATCCAAGCGTTCCATTTGAATGCGCAGCATATTCGCTACGTCACACCATTGTAGCGCTTTTCTTATATCGGTTTCTACTTTTACGCCCATTTTATCAATGTACTTTGGTAAAAGGGTTTTGGGACCGCAAACCATGACTTCAGCACCTAGTTTTTGCAAACAAAATATATTACTCATGGCAACTCTAGAATGCAGTATGTCGCCTACAATCACTACTTTTTTCCCAGCAACTCCTCCCAATTTTTCCCGAATAGAGTATGAGTCGAGCAAAGCTTGTGTAGGGTGTTCATGCGCTCCGTCACCGGCATTTATTATTTTGCTGTTTACGCGCTGACTCAAAAACACACTCGCCCCAGGGTTGGGATGACGCATCACCACCATATCCACCTTCATAGCTAATATGTTGTTAACAGTATCTACTAGCGTCTCACCTTTACTTACAGACGAGGAATTTGCAGAGAAATTAATAACGTCGGCAGAAAGTCTTTTTTCAGCAAGTTCAAAAGATAACTTAGTTCTTGTTGAGTTTTCAAAAAATAAATTGGCAATTGTAATGTCTCTAAGTGTTGGAACTTTTTTGATTGGGCGATTAATGACCTGTTTAAAGTTATCGGCGGTATCGAATATGAGTTGAATATCACTTTCGGTAAGTGATTTTATTCCGATTAAATGATCTACGCTTAGTTCACTCATTTTTCTTCGATAGTATACAGTTGAACTTCGTCTTTTCCTTCCTTTTCATCCCAACTCATAATCACTCTTTCTGAGTTTAACGAATCTACCCGGCTTCCTACATATTCAGGCTGAATTGGCAAATGCCTTTTAAACCTTCTATCGATAAACACTAACAATTCTACTTGAATGGGTCTGCCAAAATCGAGTAGGGCATCCATTGCTGAACGCACACTGCGACCAGTGTAAAGCACATCGTCGACCAGCACAATTCTTCGGCCTTCTATACTGTGCTCCATATTAGTGCTACTCGCCACAATGGGAGTATCTCCTCTGCGAAAATCATCGCGATAAAAGGTTATGTCAATCGAGCCAGTATGAGGGGTTATGTTGGGTTTAATTTCCTTTAGCTTGGCAACAATTCTATCCAGTAGCAATGTGCCTCTTGGTTGCAGGGCTATGAGTATGGTGTTGCTAAAATCTTGGTGGTTTTCGATTAATTGATAACAGAGACGGGTGATAGTGAGGTTAACTCCTTTGTTGTCTATTATAGTCCTGCTCTGCATTTCAAGAGACAAATATAGCTTTTTCACTTAGTTGACCATGCGCTTTACCTGAACTGAAGCTTTTAAATTATTCTTTTATTCCCAACACCTCTGTTTTTCAAAAAGGAAGCTATTTTTACGGACCTAACTAAATACGAATAGTTGTATACTTTAAGAAGATACCCACTCAAAAGCGTAATCATTTGGACTAAAAGAGAACTCCTTTTCTTTTTTGCGCTGGCAACAGTATTTACTGTTTTGTATGAATTAATTGGCGTAAAGTGGCTTCAAGTTCCCTTTACACCAGTAGGGTTGGTTGGCACAGCAGTAGCTTTTTTAGTAGGTTTTCAAAATAACGCAGCCTACGATAGAATTTGGGAAGCCCGAAAAATATGGGGCGGAATTGTAAACGCTTCTCGATCGCTTATCATTACGGTAAAAGACAGTTTTTATCTGCATCGTTCTGATGCAATACAGGATGAGACCGCAGTGTTAAAAGTAATTACTCACAGACATGTGGCGTGGCTAACTGCACTCAGGTTTGCCATGCGGACCAAAAAGCCTTGGGAAGCCTCTTATGAAGTTATGCATAAAAAAGAAAGTTTTTCTTATCATGTGCCTGAATTCGAATCCAACTTAGAAGAGGAACTCAAAGCCCACTTATCTGAAAATGAGCTTAAGCACGTGATGTCTCAAGACAATAAACCCAATGCAATAATTGCGCTGCAATCTGCGCAACTCAGAACATTAACCAATGAACAAAAACTTTGGGATTTTAGCTTTTTAAATATTCAACAAATTTTACAGGAGTTAACCGCTTTGCAGGGCACGTCCGAGCGCATCAAGAACTTTCCTTATCCAAAACAATACGGCAGTATCGGTTATCACTTTGTGCATATTTTTATGTGGTTGCTTCCGCTCGCCATTATTCCAACATTTGCAAGTATGGGTTTAGATATTTTAACTTCTAACCCCTGGATTGGTAAGTACTTCGTTTGGTCAAACATACCCTTTACCGTTATTGTGATATGGGTATTTAACACCATGTTGCGTATTGGTTTGGCTGGGGAAAACCCATTTGAAGGCTCGCCCAATGGTGTGCCTATTTCGAATATTTTGAGAGGTATTACACGCGATATCTTACAAATAATAGAAGAGGATCCGGCTAAAATTCCTACAGCAATCGAGAATAAAAACGATGTTCAGTTGTAACTTTCAGATTACTACCGAGCTAAACTAAGCAGCAAATCAATCTCCTTGTTAATAATAGCCATTTCTATGCGTTCAGCTTCTAGCGCAATTTCGTCACTCTGTTTGTAGGCCTCAATTGGTTTTCCGTTGTGATTAGATTCCTTGTAAATGCTGGAAGCAAAGTCTCTGAAGAAGAATAGGTCGTCAAAGGTTTTTATGCGTTCCCAAAAATCACTCTTGATATCGTGTTTTGCAAGGTGTTCTCGAATATCAGAAAGGTATACCCAAAACAATTCCTGATCTTTTCCATTAATTGCTGCCACTGGACAAATTCCAATGATCCGGGTTTCCATTTCCATTCGGTCCGTATCAAAAAAGACATCTTCTTTAATCTGGTAGCGAATAGGAGAGATGCTCTTGAATTTCTCTTGTTTGTATTCTAATTCATCAGTAAATTCATCATTTTGAGCGCTGTAGAGCTGAATTGAGTCTTTATCCGCTAGATCACAAAATAATTTGAACAATCTATCCTTCTTAAATAATTCCTCATTGTCAGTTTCCTCAATGTTGCGCCAAACCCGTTTTGACCATTTTATGTTTTTCTGTTCGAACTCAAAATAGGGGATATAACCCGCATCGTTATATTGCAAATTATATGCGGGCTCTGCTTCAGCTTGTTCTGGGAAAATTTGTCTGAATTGAAAAGGGGCATTGTACAATCGGTGCAAAACGAGCGTACCTGTAGAATCGTAAAGCTTCCATTCTCCATATTTGAAACCATTGATGAGTTGACCTGTTGCTTTTGAATTTCCGTTTGAATACTTGGAAGAATAAGCTCCAGATAATCGACCTTTATTGACAATGTATTCTGCTTGATAATCTGTACTTATAAACGGCACATTTGTTTGACCATAACCCACACAGGTAATTAAAACTGAAAGTGAACTGAGAACAATATGCTTTAGTTGAATTTTCATAGTTGTGGAATTTACCTGTCTTGAAAAAAATAATATATCAGAAATTTCGAATAAAAACTAAAAATACGGTTTCTTGCAAACTCTTTAATCGTATTATTGCAATATAAAGATTGAATAATCATGGGAATTACAAAAAGTAACCTCTTTTCTGAAGAACAAAACGCCTTAGCGAATGCATTAAAAGCACTTGGGCATCCTGCACGGGTTGCTATTCTGCAGCATTTGTTAAAAGCCAATGCCTGCATAAATGGTGACTTAGTTGAGGAAACTGGATTGGCTCAAGCTACAGTAAGTCAGCATCTCCGAGAATTAAAAGACTTGGGAATTATTCAAGGAACCATTGAAGGAGTTTCAGTGAGTTATTGTATTAATCCATTGCGTTGGAACGAAATAGCGGAATTACTCCAAGGATTATTTGATCAAATTAATTTACGTGGCGAAAGCTGCTGTTAAAATATAAAACCATGAAATTATCGGAATTAAAAAACAATTTAGAAGGATTAAAAGAAATCAAATTCCAATTGCCAAACGGTTCGTTTGTGGAATCTCACTTTCACGTTACTGAAGTAGGTGAAATCGAAAAACGCTTTATCGATTGTGGAGGAAAGCTAAGAAAGGAAACTACCGTTAACTTTCAATTGTGGTCTTCAATAGATTTCCATCACAGACTTGGTGCTCAAAAATTGAATTCCATAATTGGACTTGCAGAAAAGCAATTATTGATAGGTGATTTTGAGATAGAAGTAGAGTATCAGCAAGACACCATCGGAAAATATGGGTTAGATTTTGATGCTCAAAACAGAACATTTAAGCTGACGCAGAAAAAAACCGATTGTTTGGCAAAGGAAGACTGTGGTATTCCGGTTACTAAAATCAAAACTAAACTTGCTGAATTGGTTTCAACTGAGAAAGGCTGTTGCACTCCAGGCGGTGGTTGCTGCTAATATTGCGCTATACAATGAATTTAGAAGTTACAATAGCGTCTTTAAAGACGCATAGCATAAGTGATAATAGAAAAGTGCTTTTACAGCCACTAATAGACTATGTCCAATTAAAAAAGGACAAAGACGAAACCGTTCGATTAAATTTCATCTGCACACACAATTCGCGTAGAAGTCAAATGGCTCAAGTATGGGCATTTGTACTTTCAAACCATTTTGAACTTGAGGTTGATAGCTTTTCAGGTGGAGTTGAAGTAACGGAATTTTTTCCAGCGGCTGTAGAAGCTTTAAAAGCTTCAGGAATAGAAATAAATAGGGTAGGACCTACTTCTGCAAAATATGAGGTTGAATACAAGAATCAATTACTGAGTTGTTTTTCCAAGCTTTACAATGATGCTGTAAATCCAAACAACGGTTTTGCTTCTGTAATGACATGTTCGGATGCTGACCAAAACTGCCCAATAGTTTCTGGCGCAGAAAAACGAATTTCCTTGACCTATGAAGACCCAAAAGCCTTTGACGATTCACCCTTAAAACAAGAAATGTACAGAGCACGTTCGCTACAAATAGCAGGGGAGTTGTACCACGTTTTTAAGGCTATTGCAGAATGAAAGGCATTGGTTTTTTTGAAAAGTACCTTACCATATGGGTGTTGCTGTGCATTGGTGCGGGCATTGCATTAGGAGCAATTGCAGGCGATGCTATTGAAATAATTTCAGACTTGGAAATTGCCCATGTAAATATCCCCGTAGCACTTTTAGTTTGGTTGATGATTTATCCAATGATGGTTCAAATAGATTTTGGATCATTAAAAGAAGTAAGACAAAACGCAAAAGGATTGGGATTAACCTTGATCGTTAATTGGTTAATTAAGCCATTTACAATGGCTTTCTTCGCTTGGCTCTTTTTTGATCAATTATATTCCGCTTGGATTACTCCAGAGCAAGCAAATGAGTATATCGCTGGAGCAATTTTGCTTGGAGTAGCTCCATGTACTGCTATGGTTTTTGTCTGGTCCTATTTGACAAAAGGCGACGCTAATTATACTTTGGTACAGGTGTCTGTGAATGATTTGGTCTTATTGGTTTTATTCGTTCCAATTGTGCAATTCTTACTTGGAATCACTGATTTTACTATTCCTTATGATGTACTGGTTACATCTGTGGTAGTGTATGTTGTTATACCATTGGCAGCTGGATACCTAACCAATAAATGGGCAATTCAAACCAAAGGAAAAGAGTGGTTCGAGCATAATTTTCTGCCCAAGCTAAAACCATTTTCCATCATCGCTTTGTTGTCGACCTTGTTATTGTTATTTGCTTTTCAGGGAAAACAAATTTTAAATCAGCCAGAAAATATTTTGTTGATTGCAATTCCCTTGACTATACAGACATACTTTATTTTCTTTCTTACTTGGTTCGTTGGGAAATATTTGAAACTCCATTACAACATTTGTGCACCTTCTTCTATGATAGGAGCGAGTAATTTTTTTGAATTGGCAGTTGCAGTGGCCATTGCTTTGTTTGGTTTAAACTCTGGAGCGGCATTAACTACTGTGGTTGGGGTATTGATAGAAGTGCCCATTATGCTTTCGCTGGTTGGAATTGCAAAGCGTTGGAAATATTGACTAGAAACTGTGCAAGATAAATTACATTTTAGGCTTCTTTAAATCTACCAACCCAAATGGAAAGGTTATTGTAAATACTTTTGAAACTTAAAGTACAGTTACCATGAATAAGAAATATACACTCTTAGCACTATTGACAATATTTTTAATTGGAAACGCATTCGTTTCTATTGAAAAAGCACCAAACAATTTTGTAGAAAAGCCAGCTTCTGAAGACAGTTCACCCGCCGAAGGGGAATTGAAATGGTATGTAGATCTAAATGAAGCGCAGGCAATTGCAAAACAAACAAACAAACCCATATTCGCTTTTTTTACAGGAAGTGATTGGTGTGGCTGGTGCAAACGCTTGCAAGCAACAGTTTTTCATAAACCTTCATTTAAAGCATGGGCAAGGGACTATGTGGTATTGTTAGAGTTGGATTTTCCACGAAGAAAACAATTGCCTGAAAATATTGCCGCTCAAAACAATCAGCTAAAAAACTTTTTTCAACCGAGAGGATATCCTACCATTTGGATTTTTGATATGAACCTAAATTCAGAAGGTACACAATACGAAATCAATGCATTGGGTAACTTAGGCTACCCGAGCGGATCGCAACCCGGACAGGAGGACAAAAAGTTTATTGCTAATGCAAATCAGATTTTAGCTCGTAGGCCGCCAGTTCCCACTTCTGCTTCTGTTCCTAAATCTCCAACTCCTTCTTCTAAAGATGACATGAATGTTAGAAAAAGGATTCCAATGGTTAAAGGGCCATCAGGTACCTATAAGCTCGAATGTGTTGTTAACGGATTGAAAATGAAATTTATTTTTGACACAGGCGCATCAAGTGTTTCGCTATCTTCAACTGAAGCAGTTTATATGTTAAAACATAATCATTTAACTGAGTCTGATTTTCAAGGCAAAGTAAATATGCAAATCGCAGATGGATCTTCAATTGAAGGTTATAAAGTAAATCTAAAAAGAGTAAATATCGAAGGCCTTATATTAGAAAACGTTGAAGCAACAATTACTAACAATCTCGACGCGCCTCTTTTATTAGGGCAATCAGTATTGCAAAGGTTTGGGAAAATTATGATTGATAATGACAATTCTGAATTGATTATTATGAAATAAAATATACAAAGAATTTAATTTTACGATAAAAGCCACTGAAAAATAGGAGCGGCTTTTGTTTTTTACAGCTGATTTATACTCTTTAAATCTACCTCTTATATTTCGGCATCTTTGGAGAAAACAATTTTCCTAGCTTTTTAGTAAGCTCTTTATAAGCAGCGTGCTGTTCTGCTGTGCAGATTGATTTAATTTCAAGAAAATGCTCGAAATGTGTTTTTTCAACCTCTGCCTTTAATATTCCTAATTCAGTAGTGTATTGAATTCTCAAGGAGTCATTAGGTGCAGCTAACAAATCAAATAATTGCTCTTTTTTAGCACTTATTTCTTTATCCTTTTCGTCTATTATAGTCCTATGTTTAACTATTGACTTCTCGTATAGGATTCGTTCTGCTTCATCAAAATTTAACTCTTCAATAATAATCTCCTTTGGTGATTTGCGATGCTGATGATTTCTTTGGTGTTTTTTTGGTGACATATTCTTAAAAGCCAACATACCATTCGATGCAACCAATATTCCGATGATAATCATTAACCATTTGTTTCTAGTCATGGTATATGTGATTTGATTAGTTTAAACCAATTGAATTAGCAAAAGCAATAATAGGCTCGTTGTTTTCTGCTTTGAAATCCTTTTGTTTAGTATCAAAAACTAACCAAACATTCAATAGAATAATAACACTTGATACTGCTAGACTCAGCCCTGCAAAAGTTAAAGTAGAAGGAGAGAAATCAGCTTCAATTCTCGCTTCAATTCTAGTGTATAGAAAGGGTGGGGTGAGACTTTGCTAACCTTGCCTAAATTTTCTTCAATATTTAATGTCTTGTTTGTCATTTTCTTATTCTTTTGACGCTAGTTTTTAATTATTCCTTGCTAACGGCATGTTTTCTTTTTAAATTATAACGTGCTCTGCTTAAGAGTGATTCAATTGCTTTTTCTCCAATTTCCATAATTACTGTCATCTCCTTTTGGCTGAGGCCTTCAATACTTTTAAGGATAATTGCGGTTTGTTGATTTTCAGGAAGTTCTGCAATACATTTCATAATATGCTCGGTTGCTTCTTTTTGTTCCAATTCGACTCCATGATGATTAAACTCTAAAGTTCCTTTAAAATGTGAATCGGGTAAGATCTCTACTAAAAAACCAAATCGTTTGTGCCGTTTTCTAGCTTTAATAACATCCAAACAATGATTGATTGTTATTCGGTAAATCCATGTTTTTAGGCTAGAGGAGTGGTTAAAATCTTCATATCGTTGATAAACTTTTATAAAAACGTCTTGGGTAGTTTCTTAGGCTACCCGAGCGGATCGCAACCCGGACAAGAGGACAAAAAGTTTATTGCTAATGCCGATCAGATTTTAGCGAAACGACAATAAACAATACTCAATACTATTTGAAAAGGCTCGCAATGCGGGCCTTTTTTATTTTAAGCAACTCGATTTGTGCTAAACGCTTGCTTTTCCAGTATGCAGGGTCGTGCATTCAAAGTAGTGCCATGGTAAGTGACCAACCAAAAAGTGAGTTACAAGAGGAGTAAAAGCCCTTTGACTCGTATCAAACTTTTGGTTAACCGAAAGTTCAGTGCTCAGCAATCGTCTTTTTTATATACTTTTCCTATTCAAAAGCACAACAATCAAAAAATGAAACTATGAAAAAAACAGTATTACTATCTTTGATTTTAGCACTTTTATTGGGTTGCAACAAGAATCCGAATAAAGAGGAGCGTATACAAAAACTTGAAATTGAACTGAAAAAGTCTTCAGAAAAAATAAATGAACTGGAGCAAAAAATAGAATTGAAACAAACAACTACTAACAATAAAAAAGAAAACGATATGAATTTAGGAGCATTTTCAGTAAGCCTTAGTGTAAAAGACATTAAGGTATCAAAGGCATTTTACGAAAACCTGGGCTTTGTGCAATTGGGAGGCGATTTGGATCAGAACTATTTAATCATGAAAAATGAAAACTCAGTAATAGGTCTCTTCCAAGGTATGTTTGAAGGAAATATTTTGACCTTTAATCCAGGTTGGGACGAAAATGGAAAAGAGACCGAAAATTTTGTCGACATTAGAAAAATTCAGCAAGAACTAAAAAGCAAGGAAATGGATATCGGTACCGAAATCGAGGAAGGAACCACTGGTCCTGCAAGTTTTATGACATCCGACCCAGACGGGAATGTAATTTTAATTGACCAACATAGGTAGTAAGCTTAAACAAGAGTAGAGTAGGAAGCAGCGGTTTTTAAGGTAACAGAGAAAATAGGCGCAATAACTTCAATTTTAATTAATCTTTTTTCTTTCAAGTCATCAAAACTGAGTTTTTTGCTTGTATTTGAGAAAAACAAACTCAGGTAAAATGAAAAAAGCACTCCCTTACATTGCAATTATTGGCACTTCTGCCTTCATTGGTAATCTATTAGTAATCGGCCTTGGCTTGGGCATGTATTGGCAAACATTAGAACCCATGGAGTTTATGCGGCAATTTGGCATTCAGTTTCCACTACTCTTAGCGCCAACAATGGGCATTTTACTCCCTGCTATTATTGCTACAGTAGCCATGGTAATGAATACAAAAGGTCAGCCTGACGTTCGTAAAAATTGGGTAATTGCTTTGGTTGGTCTAATGATTGCCTGCACCATAACCAGCTTAGCAGGAAATCAAATTTCTAGATTTGAATATGCCTATGAAAATTACTCTAACTAATGCCTAGTTTAATCTCAACTTTACAACTTCCGCATACCGCGCATTTTAGGAATTTCCTTATCACCTTCGTGTTTAAATTTTAGATGCGGAGATCGTCCTTTTTTAAAGATATTCTGACCCACTTTTTTGCCTTTGCGCAATTCCTTTTGCTTTTCCTCTGGTAGCTTTATAATCGATTGACATTCCGCTGAGCAAGTTCCTTCGTGTTCCTTTGCACAATCCTTACATTGTATAAAGAGTAGGTTACACGCTACGTTTTTACAGTTAACGTGTGTATCGCAGGGTATTCCGCATTGGTGGCATTGCGCAATTACTTCTTGACCAATGGTTTCTCCCAATCGTTCGTCAAACACAAAGTTTTTACCCTTGAATTTATTCTCCAGTTTTTCATCTTGAACTTCGTGGGCATATTTGATAATCCCACCTTCCAATTGGTAAACGTTTTTATAGCCTTTGTGTTTGTACCAAGCGCTGGCTTTTTCGCAACGAATACCACCAGTACAATACATCATGATGTTTTTGTCCTTGTGTTCTTCCATCATTTTGTCAATGACGTCTAGTGAAGAGGCAAAAGTGTCTACGTCTGGCGCAACGGCGCCATCAAAATGACCAACTTCACTTTCGTAATGGTTTCGCATATCAATCAAAATAGAGTTGGGGTCTTCCATTAACTGGTTCCATTCTTTAGCATGTAAATGCTGACCTTTATTCGAAGAATCAAAGGATTTGTCCTCCAATCCGTCAGCCAATATCTTGTCTCTTACCTTAATTACCAATTTGTAGAAGGACTTTCCATTGTCTTCCACAGCAAAATTGAGGCGTACATTTTCTAAGAAGCTAATGTCTTTTATAGTAGCTACAAAAGCATTGAGGTGTTCGGTAGGAGTGGATAGTTGTGCATTAATGCCTTCTGTGGCAACGTGTACTCGGCCATAAACGCCAATTTCGTCCCATTGGACATACAAATGATCTCTGAATAGTTCTGGATTCTTTACCGACGCATATTTGTAAAAGGAGATAGTGGTTCGCTCCTCGTCGCTAGCAAGTAATTGCTCTCTTAGAATCCTTTTGTCCACCTTGTTGTGCAATTTCATGTTACAAACGAGTTGTATTAAGGGTTTTTATTTCCGTTTGCAAATGTAAATTTCTTTTATTTCTTTTTACTCGATTTAGCCAGTGGATTAAAAGCCAAACACAAGTCCATCCAACCTGCTAAATCATCTTCTAAGTCAATTCCTTCTTCTTGCACAAAAATGCAGCCGCGCATGGGTCTTCCAGTAAAGTCCATGGGTAAAACATTTTCTTTTTTCAATGCTTCTGGATAGGCCTCTTCACCAATTCGAGCCATAAGCAGTTGGCCATTCGTTTTTTTAGAAATGAGAATTCCACAGAGCATTTTATCATTCAACATAAAACACAAACCACCCATCATTTTGCGTGTTTCAAAACTTACGTTTTTTGAAAGTAAGTAGTTGCTTATGCGCTCTGCTGTGTATTCGTCGAATGCCATAATTTTATAAAATTACTACTAATGTTGACCTGTGTAAATGTAGTTTCATTTTGTGCTTAACGCAGAATACTTTAGTTACTCCACGTTTTAAAATTCGACTACTTATTAAAACAACACTTTTGAGTTATTCACGAGTAAAGTGCTGATTATAAGTCAAAAACAGAACGCTTAGCCCAATATAAGCTTACTGCTTTTATGCAATTCTTCTCTATGAGCTGGATGTGCAATACCTATGAGCAGTTGCACACGTTCTTCAATGCTTTTTCCATAAAGATAGGCAACCCCATATTCTCTAACAACATAGTGTACATGGGCTCGCGTTGTTACTACTCCCGCGCCTTGCTTGAGAACGGGGACAATTTTAGAAGCACCACGCTTTGTTGTTGAAGCTAATGCAATAATCGGTTTTCCTCCTTCAGAGAGTGATGCTCCACGAATAAAGTCCATTTGACCTCCTACGCCAGAGTAGATTTTACTTCAAATTGAGTCGGCACAAACCTGTCCTGTAATGTCTATTTCTATAGCGCTGTTAATAGCGACAACTTTTGGATTCTTCTGAATCACTGAGGTGCTATTTACGTATTCAAAATCCAGCATTTGCACAATTGGGTTATCATCAATGAAATCGTACAATTTTTTACTCCCGACCACAAAAGAAGAAACAATCATTCCGGGATGTTTCTTTTTGAGCGCGCCATTGATTACTCCTTTTTCTACCAAGGGCAAAACCCCGTCTGAGAACATTTCAGAATGAATTCCTAGGTTTTTATGATTTCCGAGCCAATACAATACCGCATTCGGAATATCTCCAATACCCATTTGCAGGGTAGAACCATCTTCAATTAGTTCGCAAATGTGTTTTCCAATTGCTTTGTTTTCTTCGGTTAACGGAGCATTTAAGACCTCTGGCAGTGGTTTAGATTCCTCCACCTTGATATTTATTTCACTAATATGAATGATCCCATCGCCGTGTGTTCTTGGCATGTGTTCATTTATTTGAGCAATTACAATTTTTGCACATTGGGTGGCTGCCAAGGATATATCTACCGATGTGCCTAATGAACAATACCCGTGCTTGTCAGGAGGTGAAACGGATATTAACGCACATCAATTGGAATAATTCCTTTTCTGAAAAGCGCAGGTACTTCGCTTAAAAACATGGGGATGCAACTGCCATTATCACG
>Ga0209425_10001697_pt1 | contig 25624 bp, 21 predicted proteins | sample COG_05_FD_184749 | JGI IMG/M metagenome (GOLD analysis project Ga0209425, IMG submission 184749) | Pelagic Microbial community sample from North Sea - COGITO 998_met_05 (SPAdes) (version 2) | ecosystem: Environmental > Aquatic > Marine > Neritic zone/Coastal water | place: Helgoland, sampling...
AGGTGAAGTTGCCGGATATTATGCAGATACCATTCCCTGGATTCATGAACGTATGCCGGCTTTCCTGGGGCACGATTTCAACATCGACTGGAATCCAAGACCCGGTTGGGAAGGCATTGGCAACCCTATCCATATTGCCACACTGATCTGGATGGGCATTAATATTATTGAATGCCTAGATCTAGAACAAGCCGTTGAAACCGCACGTGAGCTTGATCGTTACGAGTTTCTAATGACTTTCGCGCCTTTACCGGTTGAAGGTGGAACTGGCTCGCCACTAAACCCAATGGCGATATTTTAAAATTGAAAGCCATATAATCATGGCGAATAAATATAAATAAATAGATTCTAGTGTTAAAAATAATTATCTGGAGTCAACACAGTATTCTTTCTATACTAGTTGCCCGGCATAATATAATAAATCCTTGATGAAAAACGATATTCAACCTCACCTTGATAAGAACTCCATACCAATCGACCCAACCTTGGTTGAACTGCAAAAAGATGAATGGAGTTATTCTAAAAAACGTTCTCTAGATGAGTTTAATGCAAAGGACTGGGAGCTTTGGTCTGAGCAGCGTAATCAATACTTCGAAGGCCAAAGGGTTAAGCACATACTTCGCATGCTGGAATGCCAAAAGGACGATAAGGCCTACCTCTATACTGTCAATAATTACTACCATTGCATGCAGACTGCTACTCGGATGTTACGCGCAGGATTGCCTGAAGAAGATGTGGTCGTAGGTTTATTACATGATGTTGGTTTCGTCACCTGCAATGAAACACATGGCGAATTTTCGGCTGCACTGCTGCGCCCGTTTATTTCTGAAAGAAATTATTGGATGTTGGTTAATCATGCCGTATTTCAGCAATACCACTGCTATGACTTACTAGGCTGTGATCGTCATGCGCGCGACCAATTTACCGGCCATCCCCACTTTGCTTGGACGGCTGAATTTGTCGATAAATTCGATCAAACAACCATTAACTATGATGAAGAAATTTTGCCACTGGAAACATTTGAGCCAATGGTCAAGCGAATATTTGCCCGTACTCCAAATTTTCAAAATAAAGAGTAAGTTATGTCTGCCTGGATAAAAATGATTTCTGAAGGAGAAGCCACTGGTGAATTACGAGAAATGTATAAGCAGGCGATGACCCCTCATGGCACAGTCGACAATGTCATGAAAGTCCATTCACTAAGACCTCATACTATGCAGGGACACGTAGCACTATATAAAAGTGTATTACATCATCCCGATATTACATTGCCGCTTTGGTTTCTTGAAATAGTCGCTGCGTACACAAGCATTAAGAATTCATGTGAATATAGTTTAGCTCATCATTTCACCAATGCTCGCCGCCTTATAGATGACGATGAGCGTGCTGACAATATTCTTAAAGTTCTAAAAGCGGGTAAGCCCGAAATTGAGTTTCAAGGTAAAGATTTAGCTTTGTTACAATATTCGATAAAGCTCACTGCGCATGTTTCTGAAATGAAACAAACAGATATTGAAAACCTTCGAGATGCCGGATGCACAGATGGTGAAATTCTAGAAGTGAATCAAGTTGTTGCTTATTTTAACTATTCGAATCGCGTCTTGAATGGTCTAGGTGTGACAACTGAAGGCGATGCTATTGGCTATTACGATTGAACAAAGCCACACGGCCAATCAAGATGTGTTTCTACAAAACGCTTGGTATGTTGCTGCTCTTTCAAATTCTATCGGGCGCGAACTTACCCCGTTAAAATTATTAGATGAAAGTGTCGTTGTATATAGAAGCAATGATGGTCAACCTGTCGTTCTCGAAGATGCTTGTCCGCATCGAAAACTGCCTCTATCTATGGGACGTTTAGTCGACGATCACATTGAGTGTGGCTACCATGGACTTTGTTTTGACGCATCAGGAAAATGCATTATTGCTCCAACCCAAGAACGTATTCCGCCAACTGCTATTGTTAAGACTTACCCGGCACTTGATAAGTATGGTTTGCTTTGGGTATGGATGGGCGAAGCAAAAGCGGATGAATCTAAGCTGCTCGACATAGAAAATTTTGAAAATCCTGCATGGCATATAACCAGCGGGGACTATATGGATTGTCAATGCAACTATCTTTATTTAGCAGATAATTTACTTGATCCTTCACATGTCGCCTGGGTTCACAAAACCTCTTTTGCTTCCTTAGGGACAGAAGATACGCCATTGGAAATGCAGGAAAATGAACAGGGCTTAATTGTTTCACGCTGGATATATAATTGTGAAGCACCACCCTTTTACCAACCCTTACTAAAATTTTCTGGCAAGTGTGATCGCTTGCAGCATTACGAAGTGCGTTTCCCATCCATAGCAATTAATAAATCTGTTTATTGTCCTCCGGGATCGGGAGGCCCACACTGGAAACCAAGAGAAGAATGTTATGAAATGATCTCTTATAATTTTTTAACACCAATTGATAAAAATAATACGCGTTATTTCTGGTTACAACAGCGCAACACAGACCCTTCAGACGAAAAAATTACACTCTCAATTAGCAAAGGTGCAAAGCAAGCCTTCATGGAAGATAAAAATATATTGGAGGCTGTGCATTCAGGAATTACGAATACTACTAGCAGGCCTATTAACCTTGCTCTTGATACTGGGGCATTAAGATTTCGTACCTTATTGCAACAAATCATAGAAGCTGAGAACCTGGAGCCTAAATGACAAATATTGAAGAAGTAAACGAGCACCCTGAGCCAAGCTTTGCCTTATCTTTATTATGTTGCAGTGGCATCCTTGTCATCATCATTGCTAGCGTCTTCTTGTTCGAAATCGAATTACACATCGCCTTAATACTTGCGCTTATTTGGACATCTTTCAACGCCGCCTTATTGGGATTTCGATTTCGTGATACTAAAGCCTTAATGAATGATGGCGTCATCTCTGCAGTTGGCGCAATTTATATTTTCATGCTGATTGGTGTTGTTATTGCCGCATTAATTGAAAGTGGCACCATTGCCGGCATCATCGTTTATGCACTTGGGGTGGTAGATCCTCGCTGGTTCCTGCCTGCATGTTTATTGCTTTGTAGTTTTATGTCTTTAGCAACCGGCACATCCTGGGGCACGGTCGGAACTGCAGGTGTTGTCTTAGTTGGACTTGGTGAATTTATCGGACTGCCTGCTCCCATGATTGCAGGGGCAGTGATTTCAGGCGCATTATTTGGTGACAAAATGTCACCCTTATCTGATACCACAATACTGGCAGCGACAGCAGTAGGCACAGAAGTTGATCAGCACATAAGAGCGATGTTTTATACCACCGGCCCCACTTTTTTAATTATCCTCGTGGTCTTCGGTTTTTTGAGTTTTCGCTACGCGGGTGCGGAATTAAGCCTGAATGAAATTGATGCTTTACGACAGCCTTTACTCGAACAATTTTCGATTAACATTCTGGTATTTCTACCGCTATTAGTCATTATCTCAATGAGCTTTATGAGAATGGCTGCAGAGCCAAGCATGATGGCCGGAACAATTGTTGCGGTTATTATTGCGATATTTCTACAGGATCGTGAGTTCTCTGAAATTCTTTATAGCTTACAGTATGGCTTTGTTTCAGAAACTGATATTGAAAGTGTCGACAACCTGCTCACTCGAGGCGGTTTGCAAAGCATGATGTGGACCTTATCACTTGCGCTAATCGCACTTGCTTTAGGCGGAGTATTAAACGGCGCAGGATTTTTAAAAGTCTTAGTCAGCGGGCTTATTAAACGTATAAAAACTGCCACACAACTTGTCGCATCAACCATCGCAACCTGCATGTTGGCCAATATGAGCATGGGCGAAAATTATTTAGCCGTGATATTTGGCGCACGTATTTACAAAGACACTTACGAAGAACGGGGCCTCCAACCGCGCATGCTATCTAGGTGTGTAGAAGAAGGTGCAACACTTAGCGCAGGGTTAATTCCCTGGACAACTACAGGCGCATTTTTCAGTGCAGCGCTCGGCGTATCTACTGCACAATATGCACCCTGGGTTCTGCTATCTTCGTTCAATATAGTTATATCAATAGGGCTGGCTGCCTTAGGCAAAGGTATTTTCAAAAAAACTGAAGGATAACAGCCAGAAGTTTTACTTATTCTTTTTCGACGCAAGTAGAACTATTTGTACTGTTAATATCTCGTCGATTCAATCTGAGCCGTTCAGGATAATGACAAACTAAATTTTGCCAGCTTTAAACGATACTTTTTATCTTTCAAAGCGCTAAATAAATAATTTAGTGACATTTTAGCCCCTAACTAGAATGCATAATTGGATTACACTAGTGCCAACCATATTGTAACTATGATTATTATACTTTTAATTAAATCTAAGTTTAACAACCGCAAGCATTAACACCTTAATGTTTCAAACAGTTGATTTTTTTTAGCTTCTACTGAGTTAATATTGCCGGCATGAATCTCCTAGTAAAATTTTCTACTTCAGCCTTCCTCTTTTGGATACACTTGAATTGAATAGTCAGAGCAATTTAGATCAAAGCTCACTTGGACTAGGGAAATACTTAACTCCGGATATCTTTATGCATTATGAAATTGGCTTATTCGAAAGAGAATCAACGCTGTCGCTCGATTATATTCTCAGTGAGCGATTACGTCTTGAAGTCGAAAGCGGAATTAGCCAAAGTATCGACATGACTTTTACAGTTGAGAAATAAGTATAATGTTAAACGAACAGATAAAATAGCCAACTCAATTAACTTTACAATTTTGTTGCTCTGAAATCTGAATAGCCCTATTCTATTTACCTTCCATATAACTAATTAAATAATTACATTATTCCCATGCAAGAACTAATCAATATATTGTCTTACAAGCTCTTCAGCATTCAGGGTCAAGAATATACCGCCCTTCAGGTGCTGGCATTGCCTATTGTAATTTGGCTTGCTTATTACTTTATAAAAATATCCAGCGCATACATCATCAACAAATTAAAACTTAAAGAAGTTGATCCTGATTTAATTCTGCTGGTGCATCGCCTTTATTTTATTGTTGGCTTGCTGTTATTAGGATTTACTACCTTGGCACTCTTAAATGTGCCACTTGGCGCTTTTGCGTTTGTGTCAGGCGCGGTTGCTATAGGTGTTGGCTTTGGCGCACAAAATATCATCAATAACTTTATTTCAGGTTGGATTTTAATGTGGGAAAAACCGATTCGTATTGGTGACTTTTTGGAGCTTGGAGATGTCATGGGCAATGTTGAAACCATTAACACTAGGTCCACTTTAATTCGCCGTACTGACGGCGTGCATATGCTCATTCCAAATAGCCATTTATTAGAAAACACCGTCGTTAATTGGACATTAATTGATAAACAAGCTCGAGGAATGGTAAGAGTGGGAGTCGCCTATGGCTCACCTGTAAAGCAGGTGGCTGAATTAATTGAGCAAGCAGTGAAGTCTCATGATTTAATAATGAAAGACCCTGAGCCATCGGTTATATTCGAAGACTTTGGTGATAACGCTTTAATTTTTGATACTTTTTTCTGGGTGTCTACAGTTAGTGAGAGAGGCTTACGCTTCATTAAATCAGATGTGCGATTCAAAATTGAGGAACTATTTAATCAAAATGATATTGTCATCGCCTACCCACAACGAGATGTCCATATCGACGGTGAGCTTAAAATAACTAAGCCTGGCTTATAACCATTTTTTAAGTCTAAAAAGCCCCAGAATAACAACAACTACAACGACCATGCCTGAAAAGACATAAAGGAAACCCTCTGGCGTTTCCACCCCTGGCAACCCTGCTACGTTCATACCAAACAGCCCGGTGACAAAAGAGATAGGTAGAAAAATAGCTGCTACTATCGATAACACATACATGCGCTCATTTTGTTGTTGCGCCATCAAGTTCATTAACTCTTCTTGCAGAACAATGGCCTTTTCCCTAACTAAGTCAAGGTCTTCTACATAACGCGTAATGCGATCTGTAAGTTCTTGTATATAAAGGAGTTCACCTTTACCCAAAATCGCAGCACCAAGTCTATGCAAGGCTTCCAATGCTTCACGCTGAGGCGCTAGATAACGTCTAACCATAGCAGCTTCTCGGCGCAAATTAGAAACCTCTGCTCGGGTTTTTACAATATTTTCTATCATCGCGCCTTCTTCAAATTGCAACATCCTAGCTTCCATTGCGTCAACATAGTCTGCAATTCGGTCGGCAATATGTTCTATGATTGTGCTGATAGTTTCACTTAAATTTTTGGGTCCTGCGCCTCGTTCAATTTCGTCTTTGACATCTTGTGTCGAAAGCACTTTCCTGTGCCTGAGAGTAATAACTCTATTTTTTTCAATCCAGAATCTGAGGGACACCATGTCATTGGGGTCTTGCCCCGGATTTAAATTGATTACACGAAGTAACAAGAGAATCCCGCTCTCGTAAACCATGGTGCGTGGTCGAGTATCCAATCTTGTTATAGCATCTATTGCATGTTCTGGGATTCCCAAGGATTCAAGATTAGAACGGCAATCATCCTGCATAAAATCAAGATGGCACCATACTTGTTTCTCATCACTTCCTGACCCGTCCAGATTATGCCCACCACCAAGACCGTCGAGTGCAAACCCGAAAACAAAGGAATCAGTTTGAGTCAATTTTTCGTAAACAGACATATCAATAATCCTTTCAACAATGAAGCATTCTTATTTATACCACCTTATGAAGGTTTACATAATAAGACTTTGAACTATTTTTTTAACTAAAACTATGAAATATTTGGTGCCCAGAAGAGGACTTGAACCTCCACGCCCTTTCGAGCACTAGCACCTGAAGCTAGCGTGTCTACCAATTCCACCACCTGGGCCTAGGAAATGAACTGCATTTTGCAGGGGGCGCAATTTACCGACTCTCCCCTGCCCTGTCAATGTCGTTAATCCTCTTGAGTGTTATACTGTAAGCTTATTCATTTACTTAAAGCCTTACATGCCACGTTCTAAAAATACCAATGATCCACACGCCGCTCGCGAAGCTTCACGCTACGACAATCCTATTCCCAGTCGTGAATTTATTTTGCAGCATCTAGAAGAGCGCGGTGAACCAATATCCCATCAAGTACTTTGTAAAGAATTATTACTTTTCGATGCCGATGCACAAGAAGCATTACGTCGCCGGTTAAATGCAATGACCCGTGATGGTCAGTTAATTGAAAACCGCGGCGGCGCGTATGGCTTAGTCCGCAAAATGGATTTAATTAAAGGTGTCATCCAGGGTAACAAAGAAGGTTATGGCTTTGTGATCCCGGATGAAGGTGGTGATGACTTGTTCTTGTCGCCTAACCAAATGAACAAAGTATTCGATGGCGATAAAGTACTAGCGCGTGTATCTGGCGTTGATAAGCGTGGTCGCCTGGAAGGCAAAATTGTTGAAGTGCTGGAACGCAAACGCCAACAGTTTGTCGGTCGTTATTATCAGGAGTCAGGTGTTGGCGTGGTGATTCCACACAATCGCCGCATTTCCCAGGAAATTTTAATTCCACCTAAGAAACATAAGAATGCTAAAGATGGTGATTTTGTCGTCGTCGATATCATTAAATTCGCGCAGAACCATGTTAAAAGCACCGGAGTAGTATCAGAAGTATTAGGCGATGTTGCCAAACCCGGCATGGAAATAGAAGTCGCTATTAGGGCTCACGAAATTCCTTGCGTCTGGCCCAAAAGCATCAACGCTGAACTTAAAAAAATTGCCCGCCAAGCCAGCCCTTCTGAGCAAGCCGGTCAACGCATTGACCTAAGAAACCTGCCATTTGTCACTATTGATGGAGAAGATGCTAAAGACTATGACGATGCAGTTTACTGCCAGCGTCATCATGGTAAAGGCTGGACCTTATATGTGGCCATTGCCGATGTCTCACATTATATAAGTGTCGATACTGCGCTAGATCAAGAAGCACAGCAGCGTGGAAATTCGGTTTACTTCCCCGGCCATGTGATTCCAATGTTGCCGGAAGACTTATCTAATGGTTTATGTTCACTGAAACCACGAGAAGATCGGCTCGTCATGGTTTGTAAAATGGACATCAATCGTGATGGCGACATCACTAGTTATAAATTTTGTGAAGGCGTTATCCATTCCCATGCCCGGCTTACCTATACCGAAGTGGCCGCTATGCTAGAGCCAGTTAAGGAAGATTCTGATAAGCGCTTGCAGCAACGTATCCAAGAAAAGTATCACGGTCTACTGCCTGACTTAAAAAATCTTTATGCCTTATATAAGACTCTACATAAATCACGCCGCGAACGTGGCGCTCTGGATTTTGAAAGTGTTGAAACACGCATAATATTTTCTGAAAAGAAAAAAATTAAAGAAATTATTCCGGTCGAGCGTAACGATGCACATCGCATTATTGAAGAATGTATGTTGTGTGCTAATGTTTGTAGTGCAGAGTTTTTATTGCAAGCTAAATTACCAGCATTGTATCGAGTACACCCTGGTCCCAATGAAGAAAAAGTTACCAGGCTTTATGATTTCTTACGTGGCATTGGTATAGGTCTAGCACGCAAAACTAACCCAACTCCTCAAGATTACCAAACCATTTTAGATCGACTAAAAAATCGCGCCGATCGTCAGTTATTACAAATCATGGTGATACGCTCACTCATGCAAGCCGTTTACCAACCTCAAAATGCTGGACATTTTGGCCTTGGCTTTGAAGCTTATACACATTTTACTTCCCCCATTAGACGCTACCCGGATTTGTTAGTACATCGAGCAATACGTTATTTAGTTCGTACAGATAAGCATCGACAACATACCCTGCCTGCTCCCGGTAACACTAAATTATCTCGCCAAGAAATTTATCCTTATAAGTTAGCAGACTTAGAAAACCTTGGCATTGAACTATCCATGACTGAACGTCGGGCTGATGCTGCCACGTATGATGTGCTTGATTGGCTTAAGTGCGAATATATTAAAGAACACATTGGTGAAGAGTTTTCAGGCACTATTTCATCTGTCATAAATTTCGGCTTATTTGTCCAACTGGATGATGTTTATGTTGAAGGGCTAGTGCATGTAACTGCTTTAAAAAATGATTATTATCATTTTGATGCAACCGCTCATACTCTAACTGGAGAGCGCAGCGGATATCAGTTTCAAATGGGCGACAAAGTAAGAGTGATAGTGGCACGGGTTGATTTAGACGATAAGAAAATCGACTTACAATTAATTGCAGATCCAAAAAATCAACGTAAAGGCAAAAGTATTCCGCAACGACAGCGCTCATCAAAATTGCGCGACATTACACGCAAAAAATTATCTAATGCATCACGTAAACGCGCTAAAAATAAAAACAATAGTAAAAAAACTAAACCCAGAAAATAAGAACTTATTAAGATGAGTAGTAACGAATGGGTTTTTGGTATTCATGCCATTAACGCGCTTTTAAAACACCGACCAGAAGCAATTTTGCAAATTTATTTGCAAAGCGGTCGCCTGGATGAACGTATTTCTGAAATTACCGACCACGCTAATAGTTTAGGTATTCCAGTTGAAGTCATGGATAAAAAAGAGCTGGATAAAAAAGCTAATGGGAGTCATCAAGGGGCAGTCGCTTTTTGTAAAGAAATTAAACTGGAATACAACGAAAGCTACTTAGAAGAACTATTAAACAAACTTGAACGCCCACCTCTATTGTTAGTTCTTGATGGCGTGACTGACCCGCATAATTTAGGAGCCTGTTTACGCTCAGCTGAAGCGGCGGGGGTTGATGCTGTTATTGTTGCCAAAGATAAATCAGCCTTAATGAATGCAACCGTTAGAAAAGTAGCAAGCGGTGCAGCGGAGATTATTCCCTTTATCGTTGTAACCAATCTCGTACGTTGTCTGCAACAACTTCAAAAACGAGGCATCTGGGTTATGGGTGCAGCCGGTGAAGCTGATAAGTCCGTCTATAATACTGACCTCAAAGGCGCGCTTGCTTTGGTGCTCGGCGCAGAAGGCTCCGGTTTGCGGCGATTAACTCGTGAAACCTGTGATGAACTACTATCTATCCCTATGCAGGGTGAGACTAGTTCTTTAAATGTGTCAGTTTCAGCGGGAGTATTTTTATTCGAAGCCCTCCGGCAAAGATTGGTCTAACTTTTTAATTGGTCCTGCCGCTACTACGCTTATAAAATCTTCGTTATATCGGATTGCTCTCTTGCCCATTTACGGATTTTTTCACTCCGCCGAGAACAAGCCGCTAAGCCCCGATTTTGCTAAGCTCGTTAAGCGGCCTAATTTAGAGATTTAATTTTGAGCATAAGAGCTTTAGACCTTCTTTGCCGTTAAGGGACGAAGAAAGCCTTAGGCTCTTAAATTAAAGAATATAATCCGAGAAACATTTGCATCTACCCCTTAATATCTCTACAATTCGCCCTCTTTTTTAACTCCTTGTCTTACCACAAGCGCTTAGATTAAGCATTTGGCTCCTCAATGAGCCCTTGATGGAAGGCTACAAACCGTAAGGAGCAGCAATGCGACACTATGAAATAGTATTTATGGTGCATCCCGACCAGTCCGATCAGGTTCCTGGGATGATCGAAAAATACACAACTTTGGTCACCGAGTCAGGTGGTACAGTGCACCGTCTAGAAGACTGGGGCCGCCGTCAGTTAGCCTACCCTATCAATAAAATTCATAAAGCTCATTATGTGCTTTTGAATATTGAGTGCGGACAGGATGTTCTTGACGAACTCACTACCCTTTATCGCTATAACGATGCCGTTCTGCGCAACCTTGTGATTAAACGCAAGGAAGCTGTTACCGACATGTCTGACATCATGAAAGCCGAGAATGAAAGCCGTGAACGTAAAGCTCGCGTCAGTCAACGTATGCAGGATGATGCTGAATACAATGCGAAAAAAGAAGCTATAGCTGAAACTGAGGAAGTGGCAGTTGAAGAAACTGAAGCCGCAGTTGAAGCTGTAGCTGAAACTGAAGAAGTGGCAGTTGAAGAGACTAAAGCCGAAGAAGCTGTAGCTGAAGAAGCTCCAGCTGATGAAGAAGTTAAAAGTTAAGCAGGAATATTTGGAGAAAGAATATGGCACCCCGATTTTTTAGACGTCGACGCTTCTGCAAATTTACTGCTGAAGGCGTAATAGAAATAGATTACAAAGACCTGGATACTTTAAGAGCCAACGTAAGTGAAACTGGCAAAATAGTACCCAGCAGAATTACCGGTACTAAAGCTCGTTATCAGCGTCAGCTAGCAACTGCTATTAAGCGTGCTCGTTATCTGGCCTTGATTCCTTATACGGATTCACACGAAGTTTAATACCCTAGGGGAAAATTGATGCGAGGCTTAGCGGAATATGCAATGCATGGCCGCCGCCAGGCCATCATAGTCGTGGTACTTACCGGCTTATTTCCCATAGTTAATTGTCTTAGCGCGGCTATCGTAGGTTTAGTTAATCTTCGAAAAAGCGCAACTGAAGGTGTAATAATTCTGCTCTGGTCAATGTTGCCGGCAGTGTTATTTTGGATCGCTGGAGATAGTACTCCGGCAGTGCTGATGGTAAGTACTGCAATTTTGGCCCAGGCTTTAAAATATTTTGAATCCTGGTCCAAAGTGATCATGCTGGGTACGGTGTTGGGAATACTGACACAACTTAGCCTGGTCTGGCAGGGCGCTTATGTTGAGCAACTGGTTTCAATAGTAGAAGAAGCAATTCTTTTACAACAAAGCCAAGGCATTGTAGTCGAATACTCTGCCAATGAATTGGTAAGGCTACTGCTAAGTTTTTACGGGGCTTACCATTTCTCAACGGTTATTACTTGTTTAGTATTAGCGCGTTGGTGGCAAGCAGTTTTATATAACCCGGGCGGGTTTAAAGCAGAGTTTCACCAGCTCCGATTGGAGCCGGGTTTTGCAGTTTTGCTGACAGGCTTTATTATTGCCGCCCTCGCAGGAGTACCACCCTTAGATAGTTGGTTGGTAATCATGTGTATACCGCCCTTGTTAGGCGGACTGGCCCTGCTGCATTATCTAGTGGCCTTTAAGAAATTAGGATTTAGCTGGATTGTAATAGCTTACTTACTGGCTCTGTTTATATCACCATTTGTGATTTTACTGGGCTTGATAGACGGCATAATGAATTTTAGAAAACGAATTGCTGGTGCTTAAGAAAGTAGCCAGTAATAGGTGAGGGTAAGATGAATGTAATACTACTGGAAAAAGTTGGAAAAATCGGAGACGTTGGCGATCAGGTAAATGTGAAAGCTGGTTATGCCCGTAACTATTTGTTTCCATTTTCTAAAGCCATCCCAGCAACCAAAGGAAATGTTGCTGATTTCGATGCGCGTAAAGAAGAATTACTAAAAGCAGCCAACGAAAAACTGGCTGGTGCTGAAGGCCGTGCTGCCAAACTTAATGGTGTAACAATTACTATAGAAGCTAACTCTGGCGAAGAAGGTAAGTTGTTTGGCTCTATCGGTACACGTGATATCGCCGATGCCCTAATAGCTGCAGGTCATGAAGTTGAAAAGAGCGAGGTTCAATTACCAGAAGGCGCACTGCGTACTACTGGAGATTTTGCTATCAACTTAGCTCTGGGTTCTGAAATCAATGCTGAAATAAACCTGAAAATTACTGGTCATGATGCTCCGGCTGAAACCATTGCTGCCATGGAAGAAATTGAAGGCAAAGTTGAAGAAGCTGAGGAAAGTGAACCTGAAGAATCTACAGTAGAAGACAAAGAATAACTGAGTCTTTGCAGACCAAAAAAGGGGGCCAAAAGCCCCCTTTTTTGTTTTTAACCTAAAGAAAAAGGAGAGCACTCAGCTCTCTTTTTTTTCGTTTTTTATCTTTTATTAGCAATCAATTCCCGCCGAAAACTCGATCGACTGCCGCAGAATCGCGAGAATTAGTATAAATAAGCTCAGAATTAAAATTGGTATTATCAAATCCTGTCACTTCAAAAAGCGCTTCAAAGCTATTTCCTTCCGCATTTGAATCCAAACTTATCTGAATATCTCTAAGTATTACTTCGTTAGCGATTTGTTGAGCAATATTGGTCAGACTTTCATCGCGCATGCCCGCGATCATGGTGATTTGGTAACCACTTGGAGAAGGAAATGTCGCCAGCATGCTGTAATCTTTATAAGCGTCAGCACTCGATAGTCCTGAACTACTAACATAATATTCACCGGTAACCAGGTTATTCAACTCATCATAAGTATTTCCAACTTCCAGGCCAGACCCTGCAAACATCAGGCTATATAAATTATTCAAGCCACTCAGATAACCCAAATAAATCACATGATTATTGGCCAAGTCCGCAGTCGAATATTCTGAGGCCATTTTTAAATTGATACGGCCAGGATCCACCCCCTGCAGCAAGACTTGCATGACTTGTGTCAGTGCATATGCAGTAGAGCTTGGAATGTAATTTAGGTTAAGGTCAAAATATTTGTCTGTTCCCTCTACGCCCATCTCCTGCAAGAAGGCAAGTTCACCTGGTGAGTTCACATCAAACTCTCTAATCATGCGCAACACTTCTCCACGATCATTTAACTCCCCAAAAATATAATAATCGCCAACCAAGATAAGGATTGGAGCGGCATCATCAAACATTTCCTGCCAAGGCCCAAGCCCCGCAAATACACTTATTTCCTCTAATTCAGCCGACTCAGGGTTAAGCTGAACAAATAAATTAATAAGTAACAATAGAATTGCTAAGCCTGCCAGCCATTGAGTCATCGCATTACGCTTAAGTGGCTGTCCAGTGACACTGAGAGTTTCAACAGGAATATCAGCAACCGGAATGGCAGTTAATATGTACTGGCCTTTGGGAATATCCAGCTTATATTTTTCATGCTTACCGTATTTTTCAAAGTAGGCCTTTAATTTATTGCGTAAATGGTAGATATGAACGCGAACAATAGAGTCTTTACCCACATCAAAATCCGTATCACGTCCCAATACGTCCATGGCGATTGCTATTTCTTTAGGGTTATTACCGCTGACTGCACATTCAGCCAGATAAGTAAGAATCTCACTATATGTGCGGGAACGACCAAGTACTCCACTGTTTATAATGCGTTGAATCAGCGCCTGTAACTCTTCAGGCTGAATATTATTCATAAAATCGCCAATGCTCTATTAAGGGGAGCATTTTGGCTGAATTCAAAATAAAAACAAGTAGTTTTTTAACGTTAAAATTTTATCTAAAAGCTTGAAAAATATTATATTTAACAGTCGTTAACATAATATTAAAACTTATAAATCAGCGTGTTAAGAGTATTTTAGGAGAGCTTTTGAGCTCATTCTGAACTCTTCACTATCGAAGAGTTCAGAATGAGAATAGAAAACTTAATGGAATAATATATAGTAAAAGTGAAAATAATTAACGTTAAAATTGGTATCTCACACCTACCCTGAACGCTCTCGGCAATGTAGCTCGGCTCATTGTGCAGTTAGTTAGGTCACAATCAATATTATCTGAGGTCAATCCAGGCGCATCCAGCCCTTGAACATAAGCAGGATAGTTATAAACAATTTCCTTACCCTCTGTGTCAGCCAGATTAATGACTTCAACAAACATCGTAACAGACTCCCAATGATAGGCCGTACGCATATTGATCGTGGTTAGCGATTCTCCTCGTTGAGAGTTCGCAGCATCTAAGGCATAGGGTCCAAGATAGCGCAACCGAATACTAGCATCCCAGCTTGGTCTTGTTAGCGCTATGCCAAATTGAACAGCCTCTTCTACTGCTTGCTCGACATAGACGCCTTCAGGATTATTCACATAACGCGCATCACTGCTGGTATATGATGCATCTACTCCTAACCAGTCTGTGGGCTGCCAAAACATAGTCAGCTCTACACCTTCTCTTTCTGAGCCCCCTTTAGGTTCAACAGAGTTGGAATCACCCACGAAAATTAACTCACTGTCCTGATTCAACCACCAATAAGCACTTGTAAGCTTGAAGTCACCTAAGGTCAAACGCCCGCCGGTCTCATAACCTGTTCCAGCAGAAATGCCTGGTACAGGATTAACAGTACTCACTACGCCCCGAGCGTCATTGGAGTGAAATCCCCTACCCCAGTTGTAATACAGCTCAAGATTATCTAATGCTGTATAGGCTAATCCAAATTTTGGAGACGCTTTGCTTGCCGTCTTATCACCATCAGCACTGAGGGCATTTTTTGCCGTAGCACTGAAATCATAATAATCCGTTCGCACGCCGCCGGTCACACGTAAATCTCGATTAACATACCAGGTAGCTTCTGCAAAGGCTCCGAATGAGCCTACGGAGATTTCATTATCAGCAATATCGGCTAGGTAATTACCATTGTTAAATGCCTCAACCCCAACACGGCTGCCGTCGTCATAGCGAAATTCACTACCAACAATAAGGGTATAATTACTATTTTCAATTAGAGTCTTATCTGCCTGACCGCCCAGCGTCCAACGTTTATCAAACTGATTAATTTGTGCATCATAGGTAGGGTTTGAAGACATGTTCCAGTCATAAAACTGTGCATATACATTAGCATTCCAGTCGATTCCAGCCAAATCAGCATTAGCAATCCAGCGCGTTGTCTGGCCTTCTGCAGTTGGATCCAAAGAACAAAACGCATCTTCACATACTGCCGTAGCAAACGCGCGTTCCGGAATCTGCTCTGTTGGATCCCAGTTTGCTCGATAGCCCGAAACAGTGAAAGCCGCATCTCCAAAACGCGTTTGTGTTAAATATTTTCCCCAAACAGAAAAATGACCTAAGTCTTCACCTTTTTCCCAGGGGCCATCATAATTTTTAAACTCACCAATTAAAGATAAGGTGCCGTCATTAACTTGCTGGCTCATACCGCCTACATAACGCCGCCAGCCATTCTCTCCGGCTTCAACCGAAACAAAGGGACGCTCAACCTCATCAATAGTATGAATAAAAGACGCGCCCGCCATTGAGAAATCACCCAGATCTGCATAGTAAGGCCCCTTACGAAAATCTATGCCTTCAACTGTTTCAGGGATAATGCCATTAACGTCAAGGTAGCCCTGACCATGGCCGTGAGTTCTCATATTGAGCGGAACTCCATCCAACTGCACGGTGTAATCAGTACCATGATCAAGATTGAAGCCTCTTAAAAAGTATTGATTAGCTTTTCCGCTGCCTGAATGCTGCACTGCAACCATGCCAGGCATTGATTCAAGTAGCTCTGATGTTTTCACAAGCGGTCTAATCAACAAGTCAGAACCGCCGATATAACCAACACTGGCGGATGTTGCTTCACCAACCAAATCGGTATTTCGACCAAATACCACGATCTCTTCAATAGCTGGCGCGTTTTGTGCCAAGCTAGATTGAGAGGCCATTGCTGCACTTAAAATCGCAACGGATAGAGTCTGCTTTTTTCTGAAAAATGCTTGTGACTTATTCAAATCTAATACCTTCTCTAAAGTTTGTACGGCAATGATGGTTTTAATATCATGACTTAACTTTATAGTAATTTTTTTGAAAACAAGCCTAATTAACTGTTTTGTAACTGTTTACGATAGGTTAACGAATTGTTAATTATTAATTTTTTAAAATGAATGGAAGTTTTTATTAGAAATACGAGGTTTCTTCTCACATGCACGCAATATTTGAGTTAATATTGCTAGCCCTGCTGGCATAGTCCGGCAGACTATTTTCACTCTTAATAATAAAAGTTTAGGTTAATGTCGGATAACCCTTCCAGCCAACCCAGATCCATAGAAGCTGCTCTTAGCAACACCAGCAGCCTGAAATTACCCCCTCACTCAATTGATGCGGAGCAAGCAGTGTTGGGTGGTCTAATGCTGGATAATGCAGTTTGGGATGATGTCGCTGATGTGTTGATCGAGTCTGATTTCTACCGTAGAGAGCACAGCGTCATATTCACCGCTATGCACAAGCAGAATGATGCAGGTAAACCGATCGATCTAGTCACATTGGCTGAAGCACTGGACCATGTAAATCAACTGGAACTCTGCGGAGGCCTGGATTATTTAGCTGAACTTGCCAGCAATACGCCTAGCACTGCCAATATTTTGGCTTATGCTCATATCATTCGTGAACGCGCCATTTTGCGACAGCTAATCTCTGTTGCCAATAATATTGCTGACAGTGGTTATAACCCCGACGGCCGTGAAAGTGCCGAGCTACTTGATATAGCCGAACAACAAGTTTTTAAAATAGCTGACGAACGTCCCAAAGATGGTGGTCCTCAAGCTGTCGATCCCCTACTGAAAAAAGGCCTTGATCGTCTTGAAGAGCTTTTTAATTCCGAAGGCAACTTAACTGGCCTAACTACAGGGTTTAAAGATCTCAATAATCATACTTCCGGACTGCAAAAATCCGACCTCATCATTGTTGCCGGACGCCCATCCATGGGTAAGACTTCTTTTGCCATGAACTTGGTTGAAAACTATATCTTGAGTCAGGAAGACCCCCTTCCCGTCTTAGTTTTCAGCCTGGAGATGCCCGCAGAAAGCCTCATCACGCGTATGTTGTCATCGATAGGCAAAGTCGACCAAACTCGTATGCGGAACGGCAAGCTCTTAGATGATGACTGGCCAAAACTGACACAAGCTATTAATAAGCTAACCGGCAAGCCCTTATATATAGATGACACGGTTGGCTTAAACCCAACAGAAATGCGTGCTCGGGCAAGAAGGGTTGCTAAAGATCACCATAATAAAATCGGCATGATCATGGTCGATTATCTGCAATTAATGCAGTTACGTGGAACTTCTGATAATCGCACCGGAGAAATTTCAGAAATTTCCCGTTCCTTAAAACTTATGGCACGTGAATTTGAATGCCCGGTGGTTGCCCTATCACAGTTGAATCGTAGCCTGGAACAACGCCCTAATAAGCGCCCGGTGATGTCTGATTTGCGTGAATCTGGCGCCATCGAGCAAGATGCAGATGTCATCATGTTTGTCTATCGTGATGAAGTCTATAACGAAGACACTGAACATAAAGGCGTGGCAGAAATAATCCTCGGCAAACAACGTAACGGCCCTATTGGCACCTGCAATCTTAGCTTCGTTGGTAAATACACCCGTTTTGAAAATTATATGCCCATGAGCGCAGAACAAAATTTCAGCGGCGGTTTTGGTGGTTACGGTAATGATGCCGGAGATTTCGACGAGTGATCCATCGGGTTAAGTCCACCATCAATCTCAAGGCATTAACAAATAACCTGGAGATTGCCCGTTCCCATGCCAAAAATCGAAAAATCGTTGCTGTCATCAAAGCCAATGCTTACGGACATGGTCTAATACCAGCAGCAGAAGCCTTACAAGCAGCAGACATCTATGGCGTCACTGATGTTAATGAAGCAGACCAACTGACCGCCGCAGGCACCGACAAAACCATCTTGATTTTACAAGGCATTATTGAACGTGCTGATATAGCTCGTATAGCAGAGGCTGGTTACCAAGTCGTCATTCATAGTCTGAAACAAATAAGCTGGCTTGAAGATGAGCTGAGTAATATTACTTTAACTAAACCATTACGCTTTTGGCTAAAAATGAATTCCGGCATGGGCCGCCTCGGCATCATGCCTGCCGACTTCACCGCAGCCTATCAAAACTTACAAGGTAAACCTTGGTGCCAGGAAGTTATTCTGATGACTCATATGGCCAATGCTAACTTGAAAGATTCAGAACTCAATCAGCAGCAATTAGATACCTTTAGCGAAATTACCAAGCAAATACCCGAAGCTGCGACAAGCATCCAAGCTTCTTCAGCTTTATTGGCCAGCTATGGTGAAAGTGCTGACTGGGTAAGACCTGGGATTATGCTCTATGGCAGCTCACCTTTTGCGTTCTCGGATGAGCAATCACGCCGTGAGAGCTTTGGTTTGCAGGCTGTGATGACCCTACAAGCAAGATTAATAAGTATCCAAGACTGTAAGGCTGGAGACAACATAGGCTATTGCTCCCAGTTCATCTGTCCACATGATATGCGCATTGGCATTGTCAGTATTGGTTATGCCGATGGCTATCCTAGTAATGCACCAAATGGTACTCCGGTGTTAATTAATGGCAAACGCACGGTGACAACCGGGCGTGTCTCCATGGATATGCTAGCAATCGATTTAAGCCCAGCTCCTGATGCTCAAATTGGCGATAGCGTTACGCTTTGGGGTGATGATTTATCCTTAGATGAAATAGCCGAACACACTGGCATCCTCTCTTACAATTTAACTTGTAGTATCGCGAACCGTGTAGCAAGGGAATATAAGAATTAGTATGGCAAAGCTAAAGTCAGCTTATGTTTGTAATGATTGCGGAACCGAGCACGGGCAATGGCAAGGTCAATGTGCCAGTTGCGGCGAGTGGAACACTTTATCAAAAATTAATCTTGGCCCTGCTAATGCGCCTTCGGCAGCAGCAAATTTTAAACGCCAAGGCATTACCGGCAGCCTGTCTTCTGTCACCACACTGAATGATATAAACCTTGAAGACCAACCGCGTATTGCCACTGGCATTGGTGAGTTTGATCGGGTTCTGGGCGAAGGTATTGTGCCAGGCTCCGCGGTATTGATTGGCGGTAACCCGGGTGCTGGCAAAAGTACGCTGTTACTGCAAATACTTTGTAAACTCTCGCAAGATATTAAAGCCCTTTATGTCACTGGTGAGGAATCGCTGCAGCAAGTTGCCATGCGTGCTAAACGGCTAGACCTGCCTACGAATAAATTATTGATGTTAGCTGAAACTAACATCAATGAAATCACCAATCTCGCACAAGAACACCAGCCAAAATTAATTGTCATTGACTCTATACAGGTGATGCATAGTGCAGAGATTGCTTCAGCTCCCGGTTCAGTGAGTCAGGTACGTGAGTGCGCAGCTTATCTAGTCCAATATGCCAAACAAACTAATACAGCTATCTTCTTCGTCGGACATGTCACTAAAGATGGCAATCTGGCGGGCCCCAAAGTACTCGAGCATATGATCGATTGTTTTGTGATGCTGGAAGGTGGGGATGATTCACGCTACCGCACTTTGCGTGGCCAAAAAAACCGCTTTGGTGCCGTCAATGAACTTGGTGTTTTTGCCATGACCGAAACCGGCTTAAAAGAAGTGAAGAACCCATCCGCGATTTTTCTTGCTCGTACCGAAGAAATTTCTCCCGGCTCATTGGTCACAGTTTTATGGGAGGGCACGCGTCCCTTATTAATAGAAATTCAAGCATTAGTGGACAGTTCACAGTTTGGAAATCCACGTCGTATTGCCGTAGGTCTTGACCATAATCGTTTAGCCATGCAGTTGGCAGTTTTACATCGCCACGGCGGCTTGTTCATGGCGGACCAGGATGTATTTGTGAATGTAGTCGGCGGTGTACGAGTAACTGAAACCAGCGCAGACTTAGCCGTAATACTTGCCATTGTTTCCAGTTTTCAAGACAAAGCATTGAATCAGGAATTAGTGGTATTTGGAGAAGTCGGCCTCGCTGGTGAAATACGTCCAGTGCCTAATGGTCAGCAGCGTTTACAAGAAGCTGCCAAACATGGCTTTACCCGTGCGATTGTGCCAAAAGCAAATGCGCCCAAACAAGCAATCAAAGGCATGCAAGTAATTCCTGTTTCAAGACTAAGTGAGGCCCTTGCGGCTTTGTGATAGCATCTTCTCATGAGCTCTTCCTTAATTCCTGAACGCCCTTTATTAATATCGCCAACCCTTGCAGCGACCATTGGGCTTGAAGAAACTGTCATGCTGCACGTCATCAGTGAGTTGTTTCTACAACATCCATTGATCGTTCGTAAGCAACTAAGATGGGCTGAGATCAACTACCAAATTTTACAGAAGGCGCTGCCTTTCTGGTCATTAATCGATATCAAACGTATCCGTCAAAACCTGTCGGAAAAAGGCCTGATTCAAATTGATGCTGTTGCTGAAAATTCTGATACTTTTCTTATAGCAATTAACCAAGCTTTTATTGAAGATACTGAACAATCTGCTATTAATTCTACACCAGTCGCTAAAAAGCCAAGCACGCTAAATTCAGTTTTTAATAGTACTGAATCAAGCGGTAAAGCCAGTTACATTTCTCCAAACTGGCAGCCTGATGAAGATCTCTACCAGCAATTTCGGCAACACAATATTCCTAAAGATTTTATCGATCAGCGTGTCAAAAGTTTCGTCATGTATTGGCGCCAACGCCAAAAAGCTCAGTACTCCTGGCACAATACTTTTCTAAATTGGATACTCAAAGACTGGCGTAAAGAGCAAAGTTACCAAGGCGCAAAAGAACTTGAATCCGACATGAATAGCGCATGGCGCCCCAGCGAAGAAGCACTAAGCATCTTAGAAAATGCCGGAGTTAATAGCAGTTTTATGGAAGATTCTATTCCTGAATTTGTACTGTATTGGAAAGAACGCGGCTTAGTGACTAGCACTTGGAACACAAAGTTTATAGCGCATATACGTCGGCAATGGGCCAAATTCACCTTAGCTGTTGAAAACGATCCAACCCCACGATTAATTCCGATGGATTATGAGCCCAGCCCTGCCTGCTTTGAGGTTTTGGAGATGGCTAATATTGATGAATCCTTCGCCCGCGAGCAAATTAAAGAATTTATTTTGTACTGGCATGATCGTAAAGAAGCGCACCCTTCCTGGAATACAAAATTCTTACAGCATGTGAAATATAAGTGGGCGCATCATCAGCAAGCCAATCTTCCTAGCACTCAACAAGTACAAAATACTATTGAAAGATTTACTGATAGATCCTGGGCCGAGTAACTGTTGTAAACTACTACGCTTGCGTATACTTCTTAAAAAATAAAATTTAACTCAGTCACAAACGATTTTTTTAGGCAGAATAGTTTCTAATTAACTAATCGGAGAAAGCTATTATTCGGAGCACGCTGTGAATACATCTATATACGCTCGACCTCGGCATCCCTGTCTCAGTCTCCTCCTCATAAATAATCTTTCTTCTTCGCTAAAGTCAAAAACGTTTCTAAAATTATTTTTATAAAACTAAATGTCTGATATTAACTTTACCAAGCTCGCTGACAACATAAAAATCTGGGGCAGTGAACTGGGTTTTCAAGAAATTGGCATCAGTGATATTGAGCTTAGTGACGCAGAGTCACATTTACAAAATTGGTTGCAGAATAATTTTCATGGCGAGATGGATTATATGCAACGTCATGGCTCTATGCGCAGCCACCCTGAGGAATTAGTTCCTGGCACGATGAGAATTATTTCAGCCCGTATGGATTACCTTCCGGCAGAGCCACAAAGTGTCAAGGTATTAAAAGATTCTTCACTTGCTTATATCAGCCGATATGCACTTGGTCGTGATTACCACAAAGTCATTCGCCAGCGTTTACAAAAACTAGCCGATAAAATTCAAGAGCAAACAGGTGAATTTGGTTATCGTGCTTTAGTCGATAGCGCACCGGTACTGGAACGTGCCATTGCCGAAAAAGCCGGTTTAGGCTGGATCGGTAAAAACACAATGCTGATCAATAAAAGTGCTGGCTCCTGGTTTTTCCTTGGCGAGCTTTTTACTGATTTGCCTTTACCAATTGACACTAAAGCGAATGATCACTGTGGCACCTGCAGCGCCTGCCTTGACATCTGCCCAACTAATGCCTTTGTTGCACCCAACACCTTGGATGCACGTAAATGCATTTCTTATTTAACCATTGAATTAAGAACAGCAATTCCAGAAGAACTTCGACCTTTGATGGGAAATCGAGTGTTTGGTTGTGATGACTGTCAATTGTGTTGTCCCTGGAATAAATTTTCATCGCCAACAAAAGAACAAGATTTTTCGCCTCGACATGAATTAGATCGCAAAGAGCTCACTACACTTTTTAATTGGACAGAAGAAGACTTTCTAGAAAAAACAGCAGGCTCACCAATTAGACGTATAGGTTATGAATGTTGGTTACGTAATCTGGCCGTAGGACTTGGAAATGCCAAGAGTAGTCCAGAAATAGTTGCGGCCTTACAAAGTAAAAGCAATCATTCTTCAGCATTAGTAAAAGAGCATGTGGATTGGGCGCTGGCTCAACACAATCACTAATAGATGCAAAGCGGTAAATACTATATTCTTTTCTTCATAAATTTAGGAGATAGCAATGAGCAATATTAATAAGTTTTTTGTAGTCGCGTTTTTTATCAGCTTTGCTTTGTCAGCACCCGCGCAAGAATTTAGCTCGGCATGGTTAGAAATAGACCAGCAAGAGCAAGCGCAAGTCATGAACTTTGGCGAAGAGTTTAAAGATTTTATGGCTGTAGCGCGCAGTGAAATGTGGTTTGTTAGAGAAGGCGTAGAATATGCTGAATCCGAAGGCTTTCAAGAATGGACGCCAGACATTAATAATTCATCCATGCCCCCTGGTTCAAGATGGTATGCCATCAATCGTGATCGAACTCTGGTTTTATTTATTATGGGCAACAAGCCTATTACAGATGGCTTAAGAATTGTAAATACGCATATAGATTCACCACGCATTGAATTTAAAACTATTCCTATTCGTGATAGAAATGGCGCTGTCACCATTGATACTCAAGTGCATGGCGGCATCAAAAATTATCAATGGGTAAATATTCCCTTGGGCATTATAGGGCGTGTCGATAAAACCGATGGTTCAACTGTGTGGGTTGAAATCGGATTAAACGAAGACGACCCCATATTAATGATTACCGATTTGGCGCCTCATGTGGATGATGACTATCGCAGCAGGACACAGCGTAATGTGATTGCGACAGAAGAGCTTGAGCCGATTATTGCGTCTTTACCAGTTGCTGATAATTCTGATTTTGCAATGCCCTCAGATCGTTTAATGGCAATTCTTAGCGATGAATATGGAATAGAATCTGAAGATTTACTTTCAGCAGATCTACAAATTATACCTGTTACGCGCCCGCGAGATGTTGGGCTGGATCGTGCTTTAGTAGCAGCTTATGGGCAAGATGACCGATCAACTGCTTATGTCAGTCTTCGTGCGATTGCAGATGTTGGCACTCCTGAACAAACAGTATTTGCGTATGCGGTAAATAATGAAGAAACAAATTCATGGAACACGGGTGTAAATTCAGAATGGTTCAATACACTTATTGCTGAGTTAATCGCCGCTACTACTGGGTCATTTAGTGATCTGGATTTAAGAAGAACTTATGCGCGAACTCAGGTCTTAGTAAGTGACACCACTACCGCCTTAAACCCAATATTCCCAAGCCCACAAAATCAAATGCTCACGTCAAGATTAGGTTATGGACTGGTAGTTAAAGAATATGGTGCTGGACGTGAAGCCAATTCAGAATTTTTTGCCTACATACGCGGCGTTTTTGATGACGCAGATGTGCAGTGGCAAACCCATTCATATGATTCAGGTTATGGTGGCGGCACGATTGCGGCCTGGTTTGCTGGGCAAAACATGGATGTCATTGATGTCGGCATTGGTATAGCCAGCATGCATTCACCTTATGAATTGTCATCCAAGATTGATTTGTGGGAGCTGTACGGAGGGTTTAAAGCTTTTTACGGAGCGAGGTAATAAAAGACCCCATTACTTAATTATAATGAGTGAGCATCCATAGGGGAGTGACATTTAGGGCATTTCATTGCATTGACTTCAAACGGTTAATCTCATGATGCGTTACTTATCGAGGAACTACTTCACCACGCAGATAGACATCCACTATAGTGCGAGTATTAGTAATGTTATCAAGCGGGTTTGCTTCAAGCACAATAAAGTCTGCACTCTTGCCGGCTTCCACTGTGCCTAATGCATCATAGCCTAATAATTCAGCTGAATTTTTGGTAGCAGCAATGATGACTTCAGCCGGAGACATGCCAGACACGACCATGTCTTCCATCTCAATATGTGGTCCCCAGTACGAGTTACCATCCGTTCCCATTGCTATGGTCATGCCTGCTTCACTGAGCCTTGCTAGGTTCCTAGCCTGAATGCCAAAAGCCTCCTGCACCTCGGGTCGAACAATGTTAGCCGCCTGAAGTTGAGACAAGGTGTTTACATCCATTGAGCTGTTTAACCAGCCAAGGTCAGTGGGCTCCCCTCTATAAGGCATGTTGGGAATTAACACCACGTTTGGTCTAGCTTGAATCATCGCAACAAATTCATCATCTATATCCTGATCTCGAACACCATGGGCAAAGACATCAATACCTGCTTCTAACAAACCCTTGGCATCTTCTAGTCTAAAAATATGCGCCGCGACTTGTAGGTTGTTTTGGTGCGCCTCATCAATAACTGCAGCATACAACTCTGGGCTTAAGCGTTCATATTGGCCATCACGGTCATCAACCCATATTTTTATTATGTCTACATCGCGCGCAACCTCATCACGTACTGCTTGTCTGGCTTCTTCGGTGGTCGTTACCCAATGCGGTACTTCTGACCTGCCTGGTTCTGGTGAAGTAATGCCTCGCCCAGCAGAAAGGTAACGTGCAGCAGATGGAATAAATTCATCACGCACTTCTAAAGGAGTGCCTAGCCCATCTGAACCTAGGCTTTGAGCTGCAACGATGCCTTGGCTTACACGTTGTTGTAAATCTTCGATAAGTGCATCACGTGTGGTGCTCAAATGCACATGGGTATCAATAAGAGCCGGCATAACGGTCATGCCACTTAAATCTATACGA
>Ga0209425_10001700_pt1 | contig 25617 bp, 23 predicted proteins | sample COG_05_FD_184749 | JGI IMG/M metagenome (GOLD analysis project Ga0209425, IMG submission 184749) | Pelagic Microbial community sample from North Sea - COGITO 998_met_05 (SPAdes) (version 2) | ecosystem: Environmental > Aquatic > Marine > Neritic zone/Coastal water | place: Helgoland, sampling...
TCATAATTATTCTGTTAAACTTACAAAAATATTTACAAATGATCACGAAAGTATAATTTATCAATAAAATTATGATCATATTAAAAGTCATATTTATCAGAAAATAATTCCAAATGATCGATGCAAAATTTTATCAATAAAATTATGATCATATAAAAATTTATATTTATCAAAAAATAATTACAAATAATCTATGCTTAATTTTATCAATTAAATTGTTATGTAAAACTTAAATAATAAAAAATGAAATCTTTTATTGATATTTTACCATAAAAATGTATGATTATAATATATTTCCACTTGGACACTTATCTTTAAATCAAATAAATAAAGGAGAAAATATATTAAATATATTAGAAAATATTATTATGTATTCTTCTAATAATTCAGAAAAAATATTAAATCTTTCAAATGATTTTTATACAAATATTCCTCATATTTCAAAAAAATTAAAAATTATTGATAACATTGAAATTCTTAATGATAAAAAAAAATTATTAAATTATATGAAAACTTTATAATATTAATATAAACATTGTAGTAAATGTAAACATTACACCTGTTATAATTTCTATTCTATATAACATTTTTACTCTTTCATCTTCATTTTCAATATTTGCTGTATTTATATATTGAGATAATATTAAAATTATACTAAAAAATATAGCAACTATTATAAAATGACCAATTATGTTATAAAAATTATGATCTAAATTTAAATAATTTAAAAAAACTTTTCCTCTATAACCATATATATGAATTATACCTAATGTTAATATTATTAATAATACATATAAAAAACTATAAATACCCATTATAGATACTAAACTATTAAGATTACTACTCATTATTAAACTTTCTATTATTGAATAAGTTATTATATGTAAAACTAAACTATACAAAATAAAATAAAATTTATCCATCAAATTTACTTCAAAAATTTCATTTAAATTTAATCCTAATCCATTTACCTTTTCTAAAAATTCTCTATCTATTCTTTCCTTTTCATCCATTGATTTTACATTTTGCTTTTTTCTTTCATAATCTAATACTAATGTTTCAATAATATCATCACCCACATCTCCTTTTTCTATATCTTTTGATTTTACACCTGATACATCAACACCATCCCTTATTTTCTGCTTTATTACATATTCAATCTTTTTTTGTAAATTATTAAATACTCCATTTAAACCTTTTATTTCAGGTGATTCTTTTGTTTTTTGATCTACTTGTTGATTTATTTGTTGATTTACTTCTTCTTTTTTTACCTGATCACCAGTACCAGCACCAGCACCATCACCCTCATCAGCACCCTCTTTAGCACCACCTCTTTTTTCATCTGATATTTTTATATTATTATCTATTTCAGCTTCAATTTTTATTATTTTATATATTGTTTCTCTTAACTTCTTAAGTTTTATAACCAATTTATGATTACTTTTTATATTTTCACTATTTTTCATTTTATATGTAAATATTATACTATTTGTATTATTTTTTTTACTGATATGTTCTAAAGTAAATGTTTTACTATTTTCATCTATAATTTCAATTACTTCAAATTTTTTTGGATCAGTATTCAACAAATTTACTTCATCTAAATCCTGTTCATGTTTAGGATCTATAATTAATTTTTCATATTCTATTTTATCAAGAAAAGATGGAAATGATTTTTGAATTAAAGATGTTTCAATATTTGATTTTTTTACTTCAAGAAAATTTATTAAATTTTTAGGAATATCTTTTATATTATTTACATTTTTTGTAATATTTTTTATAAAATCGTCAAATTTATTTAATGTTTCTCTTTTTGTTGATAATGAATTTTTAAAATAAGTATTAATTAATTTTTCTAAATTTGTTTTCTTATTTTTAAATTCTTTAATTGCAGATTCAAATATTGATATTAAATCTTGATATTCTTTTTTAAGTTCTTTTAATTGATTTAATTGTGTTTTAAATTCTTGAAATTTTGGTTGAGAATCATAATAATCAATATCAAAATAATAATTTTTTTTTAATTTATCTGATTCTGATTCTGAATTTAATACAAACATATCATTATCTATATATTTTATTTCAAAATTCATATTTTTATCTGTGGTTGACACTGTTTTAAACATATTATTTTTTTCTAAAAAATCTTTAATTTTAGTAATAAAATCAGGAGTTTTTGTTAAATATGTAAATTGTTCCTTAATTTCTTTAATTGTATTTTCATCATCTAATATAGTATTATCTGGATTACCTGGATTATCTTGATTACCACCACCTAATTTTTCATCAGTATTTTTAACTAATAATGTCTTTAAGTTATTGAATTTATCTTCTATATAATCAAGGTTTGTTTCACTATCTTTTATTTTTGTTTCAAATTTAAAAAGTAAATTTTTTAAAGCTACAGATAATGTATTTTTATCAATACATTCATCTGTTTTTTTATTATTTTTTATACATTTATTTAGTATTTTACCATCTGTTTCTAAAGTATGTTTATGTCTCATTTAGTTATTTAAATTATTTAAAAGATTTTTTATAAGTAAAAAGCCAAAATACTTAATAATAGCCAACTTAAAGCACTAATTAAATTTATAACTTTATATAATTTACGTTTTTCATCTTGCCCCAAATAAAAATCAGAATATTTATTCTCAAAGTCTTTAATTGAAATAATAAAAGGTATTAAACCTATCATAAATATTATTCCTATATGAACAAAAAATCTTGAATTATTATTATTTGATTCATTATAAAAGTAATAAAATGTTGATTTTAATGATGTAGGTGTTTTTGAAATATTTACAATAGAAAATATAATTAAAAATATTATTAAGTAAATAAAAATATAAAATCCTAATCCTGTTTCTATTGATTTAATAATATCAATATCAATTAACCATAATATTAAATATAAACTTATAAATCTAATTACATATGTTATTATTATAAATAATATTATATCTTGATTATTAATTTTTGAATCTGAATAAAATTCATTATTTTGTATTTTATATATATATTCTCTTAATTTATCAATACCAATATTATTAATATCTTCATTATATCCAACATCATCTAAAAATGCTTTATATTTATCATCAATAGGTTCTTTATATCCTTGTTGTAAATTTTCTTTATTTTTTTGTTCAAAATCATTAAATCTATCATTTTTTAAATTTTTAATTTGATCTTGATTATCCGTATCAATTTCTCTTAAAACTTGATCCTGAATTATATTTAAGTCTTTAGTTTTATCTTGAATAAAACCTCCATTTTGTTGTATTACAGGGTTTGCCTTTTGTTCTACCGCTAATTTTTCAAAATAATCTAATTTTGATCGTAAACCCGCCGCTGGTTTTGCTAATTCAGGTAATTCAGGTGATTCAGGTGATTCACTTATTGACTGATTCTCAAATAGCGCCCAATCTTCATTTTCCCGAAAGATAACAGGTAATTCAGATGAAGATTTTATTGTAAAAGATGGTTGTGTATTTGATACATTTGAAGTATATTTAGTAATTTGTTTTATAATTTTATCCTTGATTGATTCATCAGAGCAATATATTTTTATTTTATTTATAAATTCTTTTTTAACTTCTTTTTTAACTAAATCTTTAAACAATTCATATAGTATATAACTTGTTATTTCTATAATTGGATGTTTACCCCTAAATTTATCAGAAGAGATCAAAGGAATTCTAAATTCTTTAAATTTGTTTATGTTTTCTTCGAAACTTTTAAAAATTTTTATGTAAACATTTTTTAATTTAATATAAAAATCATGTACGTCTGTTATGTTATTACCGTTAGGTCCTGCAATACTTAATATACCAACTTTTTTATCAGTGCCTTTAATGTTATATTCTATAATTTCATTAATTTTGCTCGTATTTTTATGGTGCATAGTTATTTTAGCTAATATTGTAGCATATTGTTTATTAAATTCTAATTTGTCATCCCCCACCTCTTGTAGTTTTTTTTTAAAAATATTAAGTAATTTTATATCTTTTTCAGTGTCATCTATAAATTTAATTTTTTTATATATTACCTCAGATAATCCACCAACATTTTCCTTCATTTTCTTACCATTTTCAACTTCATCATTTGCTGGATCTACATAACAAATATTTTCTTCCATATTACCTGTATCTTTATTTTTTTTATTAAATATATTATTGGCTTTAATAATTTCTGGTAAATAATTTTTAAGTGGATCTGATAGCTCTTTAATTTGTTTTATAATTTCATTCTTGATTAATTTATTAGTGCAACATATTTTTATTTTATTTAGCAATTTTTGTGCTGTTTGATAATTTACCCTTTCTATCATATTATATGCAATTTTATATAGTATATAAGTTGTTACCTTAATTGTTACCTGTGCAGCATCAGATAGAATAGTAGTAGTATCTTTTATTTTTTCAACAATTTTATGAGAGATAATAGGAATCCTATATTCTTTAAAAGAATTATCTGATAATTCAATTTCTTCAATTTTTTCAAAAATTGTTGTGTAAAATAACTTTAAACTGTCAAAAATATGGTCATTACTATCGTAAGGATCTTGAATACTTAATATACCAACTTTATTACCAGTTTTTTTATTTTTATATTCTATAATTTCATTAAATTTGCCATTTTTATTATGTGTGAAAGTTATTTTAGCTAATACTGTAGCATATTTTTTATTAAATTCAGAGTCATAAGTAATATCATTAATTGGTAATAAAGGTTGCTCCACAATTTTATTTAGTTTTTCGTTAAAAATATGAGATAAATATTTATCTTTATCTTTATCTTTATCTTTATCTTCATCTATAGATGTAATTTGTTTATATATATTTTTAGATAATTCGCTAATACCACTATTACCACCATTATTTGTGATACCTTCTGCGATACCTTCTGCAGTTTTTTTATTTACAATATTTACATAACAAATATCATCTTCAATATATTTATTTTTTTCATTCATAAATATATTATAGGAATAAACACTGTTTAATAAATTTTTTTTAAAAAAATTAATTTTATCTTTTTGTAAATTTCCCTTCTGCTGCAGAAGCGCGAATTTGTTTAAAAAATTATCTTGTGATATTTGTAATTTATTTGTTGTATTTGTTGTATTTGTTGTATCTGTATTTTTGATATAATTTTTATTAAATTTAGATTTTAAATTTGGTTTTGGTTCTTTATATTCATCAATTTTTTTTATTAAATTTGTTAAATTATCTTTAGTATTTTCATTATTATCTTTAGTATTTTCTTTATTATATTTGTTATATAAATTAATAATGGTTGATAATTTAGAATTAGAATCAGCAGTTAGATGTTGAATTTGTTCTAAAATCGTTTTAATTTCTTTTTTTAATAAATTAATATTATTAGTATTTAAATAATATATTTTATCTAATATAAGAATTAAATCTGATAATTGGAACTCATAACCATTTAAAAAATTTTTTAAATCTTTTAATTCGTTTTTTATATTTGAAATAATTTCGTTTATTTTAGTTATATATTTTTTTTTATTTGTATCTGATAATGATATTGATATTCCATGTAAATTAATTAATATTTTATTTAAAATTTTTTTAAGTAAATTAAAAAAATTTTGACTAATTTTATATTTATCTGTAATTTGTTCCATTTCAATAATGATTTTTTGACTTTCATCTTGACTTTCATCTTGACCTTCACCTGCTAATCCGCCTTCTTGTATTTTTTCTGAATTATTATCATTTAAAATAATATGATCTATTATTTGAGATATTTTTGAATCAAATGATGTAGCATCTTTTTGTATAGTATTTATTTTTGATAATAAAGATTGTTCGTTAAATATACTTTTAATTTTATTAAAAATTTTGTTTTGTATATTATCTAAATTAGATGTAGATGTAGATGTAGATGTAGATGTAGATGTAGGTATAATGTCTAATGTCTCTTTTAATTTTCTTAACTGTTCTATAAAGTGGTCTTTTAATGTATTTTCTAATGAATTTTCTTGAATATTGATATCATGTTGATTAAATATAGTTTCTAAATAAGTCTTATTAAAATATATGTTAATAATATTAACATATTTTGAATTACTTAATTTTAAAAAAGAAATATTATTATCTAATGTTGTTTTAAATTGTTTTAAAGTTTGTAAATCTGTAATATTATTAATAGTATTAATATTATATATATCTAAATCTAAATTTAAATCAAAATCTGATAAATCAATTTTAGCATTTGGTGTATTATCAATAGTAAGTTTTTTAATAGTTGTTTTAATATCATTAATAATAGTTTTTTTCTCTTTAATTTGATCAGTATATTTTAATTTATTTAGTATATTAAACATCTTTGTTATATTTTGATTATTAGAAACTTGTAATATATTAGAAATTTTGTTTCTTTTATTTTGAATTAAATTTTGAATTAAATCTTGACCACCTTTTTTATTTTTATTTTTAATTTTAGTCATTTTATATTTAAATTAATGTTATATATTTTTTAGATAAATATCAATAATAATAATAATAATAATTGAAATAGTAATTAAAATTAAGATTAAATTATTAATATTATAATAATATGAATATTCTTTAAAATAAGAATACATAATTATAGAAATTATTAAAGTAGTAATAATAATAAAAGTAAATAAATTAGTTATTTTATTATATATTTGTTCTTCATCTTTTTTAATAGAATGTTTTTTAGTATCTTCATCTTCATCTTTTTTTAATGGAGTATTAAGATAACTTATAGGATAATATTTAGTTGAAATATTATTAATAATATAATTTTTTACATCATTATTATATTTATTTCCTGTATCTTTTTTTTTTTCTTTTTTGTCTTCTTCAGTTTCAGGTAAATTAATTATTTCATCAAATTTATCATTAAATGAATTAAATTGTTTATTATGAAAAGTATTATTATTATTAATTAAAATAAAATTATAATATGTAGTCTCTTGACCTTCTTCAAATTTGAATAAACGAATAATTATAAAATTCAATTCTTCAAAATCATTATTAATTTGTTTATAATTTTTAATTATATTATCAAAATCAGTATTTTTAAGTTTAAAATATTTGCCTTCAACATTAATATAGTCAATTGGTGTAAAATCCGTAATCTTTAATTCTTCCCACGTAGCAGGTTCTAATTCTAAAGTGACCCCCTCCTCTTTTGATAATATAATATCAATATTAATTTTAGATTCTAAAAGGTTAATTAATGATTGTTTTTTTGCAACATTACTATATTCTTTTGAAAGGTCCTTTGGACTTATAATTTGTTTCCATTTAGAAGGCCATGGTTCTATTGCTACAGGTTTAAAATATATGTCTTCAATTTTAACATAGTTACTTATTGCAAAATCCGTAATCTTTAAATTTTCCCATTCGGCTTTTTTTAATTCAGGATTAATTTTAGATTCTAAAAGGTTAATTAATAATTCTTTTTTTGCAACATTACTATATTCTGTTAAAGTGTCCTTTGGACATATAATTTGTTCCCATTTAGAAGGATATGGTAATATTTCTACAGGTTTAAAATATTTGCCTTCAACATTAATATAGTTAATTAGTGTAAAATCCGTAATGTCTAATTCTTCCCATTCGTTTTGTTTTAATTCAGGATTAATTTTGGCTGCCGCCCCCGCATATTTCCTGTTAAATTTTAAAAGAGTAATTAATGATTCTTTTTTTTGATCATTACTATATTCATTTAATCCATGTGTATTTGTAATTTGTTCCCATTTTAAATATACCATATTTTTTTTATATAACATGGTATTATTGTTATATAGTTTACTTTTATAATTATAAGAATCTTGAGTAAAATCAGTATGATATTTATAACCTTTATATAAGCCTCCAGTAATAAATAATAAAATAGTAAATATTAAAAACATAGTTAAAATATTTGGTATATGATCAAATTCACTATTTGTATTTCGATGGTTTTTAGTTATTAGTAGTATTATAATAGTAGAAACAATAAACAAAACATAAAATGTAGTTGTAAAATCGTCAATAAAATTTCTATCATTAATATCATCTTCTTTATGGTGTGTTTTAATACCAAAAAATCCATCATAATTATATAAAGTGTTATTAAATTTTGAATAATAATGTATAATGAAGATAAATGTAATAATAAAGATTAAAATAAATAAATGTATAAATGTTTTTATTAAATTAGAATAATGATATCTATTCTCATTTCTTAACAATAAATAAATTGAAATAATAATACCAAAAAAATATAATAATAAATTCATAATAATATCAAGATTAATTTTTTTTTTATTAGTAAAATTTTTAGTATCTGGATCTTCATTATAAGATATATAATTATAAATAAAATTAATAATAATTGAAAAAATTATTAAAATAAATATATAATAAGAATAATCTTTCTTAAATTTTAATGAAAGTAAAAGACAAGCTATTAGTAAATTAATTACAATATTAAACCCCATATCATGATTTTGATTAAGAATATTATCATCAACATATGAAATTTTTAATGCAAAAAATATGTAAAAAATTGTGTATATTATAAAATTATTAACATCAATATTTTCCACAAATTTATTAATATTATCATGAATATTTAAATCATCTTTTTTATCAAAAAGAATATAAGAATAAATAAGAACTAAAATAACAAATATAATAATAGTAATAATATATGTATATTTTTCTGTAGTATTATGTTTTAATAATATAGGTTTAAGGTTATTAATTTCTTCGATTTCATTTTTATCACATGATTTAATATAACCAGTATATTGTGAATATGATGTAAAATACTGATAAAATGAAAAAAGAGAATAGATATAATATATTAACCATATATAAATAATAAAGAAAATTAAAATTTGAAACAGTTTTTTATAAATATTTAATCCATTATAAAAGTCATTATCAAATATAGTATCAAATTTAGTATCAAATTTATTTTTCATATGTAATAATTTTTTAAAAGTATAATTTAACAATAAATTTGATGATTCCATTTTAATAGTTATATATTTTGTTTATTATAACTATTAAAATAATTATAATAAAAAATTTATAAGAAGTTAAAAAAGGTAAATATTTTTCTTTATCAATATAAAGTAATAAAAATATAATAATAATAATAGAAATAAGTATTAAATCTGATAAATAAAAGAATGAAATTTTTTTACCAGAAAATAATTCTAAAAAGTTTATATCATAAAATGTATTATCAATATTAAAATCATAAGTAATTGTATATTTAATATCAGGTTTAATTACATAATAATAATATTTACCGTCTAAATAAATTTCATGAGAAAATAATATTTTAATATCATCATCATTATTATAATTATAATTAATATATTGTAAAATATTATCATCTATAATAACATTATTATGAATATTAAATTTATAAATATTTGTAATAATATCATCATAAATTTTAATTAATTTTTTAAATTCATTCACATTATTAAATGTATATGTATCTGTATCTGTATCTGTATATTTAATTATATTGTTTTTAGTTTTTTCATTTAATGCTGGTTTGATAATATCATAATTATCTTTTATTTTTTTTAAATTTTTAAAATATAATTGTTTTATTTGATCTTTTTTTAATTGATCATAAGTCTTAATAATAGTAGTGTAATAATTCTCTTTTTCAACCTCATTTAAATTATGAATAATTATTATAGATATAATTAAAATAGTAATTAAAGAAAGTGTAATTAAGAAATTTTTAATTATATCTTTTTTAAATAAATAACAAATTATAAATAAAAATATTAAACTAAACAATATTATAAATATTAAAGAAATTTTAATTTGAGATTTATAATCTTTAATAAATGTATAAAAGTAATAAAGATGTGATTTATTACATTTTTTATGAATATTAAAATTGATATTAAATAAAGTAATATAATAATAATATGAAAGATAACAAATAAATATAATAAAAGTTAAAATAATTTGAATATGTTGTATTAAAAAAGCAATATTTTTATCTTCTATATCTTCCATATTTTAATTATTGTTAATAATTTTAATTATTAATATAATTAATAATAAATATAATAGTAATGATAGAAATAATTAAAGAAATAAAAAACATAACGGTTGAATATGTAATATCAAAATTATAGTCATCATAAGAGAAATTAAAATCTGTTTCAAAATCTTGTTGAATTATATTCCAATTAATATTATTATTATTATCATCAGTAATAAAATCTGGTGGTATAATATCATGAATAGTTTTAAAATTATTATAAACAAATTCATTAAATTTGATATTATCACATAAAAAGCCAATAAAAGTGTCTTGTGAATTAATTGGATCTTTAAGATAATTTTTGATTTTATTATCAATATTAAAATTATAATTAGAAGTATCATGAACTTCAATATAAGTATGTTGTATATATTTGGATAAAAAGAAAGTAAAAATAATTTTTTGAACTTCAATTTTATTATCATAATAATTAATAAAAATATTTTGATTATAATTTTGTTTAATATATTCTGAAAGTTTATCTGATATAGATGAATTAAGAATATTTTTGGTAATATTATCATTTTTAATAAAATATTCATTAACTAATACATCAAAATCTTGTGATTTAATGTAAATTTTATTAATTTTATTATAAATAATAGTATTAAATGCAATATTATTAATATACCATAAAATGATAGTAATAATAGTAATATATAAAACAATTTTAAAAAGAGTAAAATTATCAGGTAAATTATCATGAAATTTTTGATCAAGAGGGATAGAAAGAACTAAACTTAAAGAATAATATATAAATGAAATAAATAGTAAAAGTAATAAAAAGAATGATAAAATTAATAAAATATTAAAAGAATTATAATAAAATAGGTCATTATAAAAAATGTATGAAAAATTAATATTATTAGTATTATGGAATAAATAGTTAATAAAGTGGTATTTATATAATTTAAATAAAGGAACATTAGAAATATTATTCCAAGAATTATCTGAAAGTTTATTAAAAAAGATGTGTAATGGTAATATAATAATAAAAAATAATAATAAAATAATAAAAAATAAGATAAGCATAAATATAATAGTAATAATAATATAAATAAATAAAGTTTTAATATTATCTTTTAAAATTTGGTCATCAAGAATATGTATAGGATCGGGTTTAAAATATTCTTGATCATATTTTAAATCTACTTGATTAGGTTTAAAATCTACTTGATCATGTTTAAAATCTTGTGGATTTTTACTTTCTAAAAAATCTTGTGTTTTTTTTTTTAGAAATTTACCAGTTTCAGTTTTTAAAAGATCTTGTGTGTTTTTTTTTAGAAATTCAGCAGTTTTATCTGTAAATTTTTTTTTAAGTTTAGATGCTTCATTTTTAATTTTAGAATTCATTTTTTTGTTATTTTATTTTATAATTGATATAATAATTAGAATATTTGATTAGAAGTTTTATAATAATAAATAATTGAAATTAAAATAATAGATAAAATAATAATAATAATATTAGGATCTCTAATAAAAAGTATAAATACAATAAAAAGTAGTATTAAAGATATAAAAATAGTAATAAAAATATTATTAATAAAATAAATTATAAATATATAAAATAATAATAATAAAAATAAAATGGTAATAATGTCAGTATAATAAATATAATTAGTAATATTAAATTTAGTTTTTAATTTAAAAAGTAAATTATTAAATAAGTTAATATCGTTACTAATATCTTGTTTAATTTTATGAGTAATATTTAATTTATTTTTGAGTTTATCAAGAGTATTTTCAAATGTTGAAGAAAATAGTTTAGTAGAATTATGTGTCATAAGATAGAAAGAATTATTGTAATTATTTTTAAAAAACATATTAATTAATTTATTATTTTTATTATATAGATTATCATAATCAATTAATAAATAAGTAAAAATAGTTTTTTTTTGTAAAAATTCAATAGAGATATTAGTATTAGTAGGATATAATGATTTAATATCATTATTAATTTCGATATCATTATAATATTGAATAAATTGATTAAAATCTTTTTTTTTAATAATATAATCATTAATAGAAAAAAGGTTATTATAGTCTAAAGGTTTATTAGTAATATTATCAAATATGGATAATTGTAAATATTTTTTATCAATATAAAGGTTAAAAATTTCATCAGTATTTTGTAATAATATAGAAATAGTATTATAATTAACAAGTGATAATTGTAAAATATTTAAAACTAATCTAATAATAAAATATATAGTTAAAATATATAAAATATGATAATAATAGTCCATTTTATTTAATAAATATAAATTAATAAATAGGTTTATATGTATAAATAATATAAATAATAAAAGAAATAAAAATAATATTGAATATAATATCAATAATAGTAATAATACTGGTATTACCAATTAAGTTATTAATAATGTCAGTAAATGTTTGTCCAAAATAGTATGTAAGATCTTTAGTAATAAATGAGTAATATTTAGCTTGATAATATTCAGTTAATAATATATAAAGTTGTTTATTATTGTATATAGTAAATTTGGATAAAAATATAAATGTAGATATAACATTAATAATAATATAAATTATGTATAATAATAAAATAAATAGACATAAGTAATAAAAATATATATTAATTTGAATATTTACTGGTATATCTTTGATTATATAGTTAAATATGTTTAACATTATTTAATAAATAAAAATAAAAAAATTATAATGTTTTAAGTATCCATAAAACAATTAAAATAGAAACAGGGTATGATAATCTGAATAAGAATTCATTAGTAGAATTAAGTATAGTATCATCTAAATATGATTTAAAATAAAAGAATATAAATTTATCAATAGCAATAGCAAGTAAAATAACTAAAGCAAATAGAAATAATTTATAAACTTCATTTTTATTATTACCTAATTTTTCCCAAAAAGAAGGTTCTTGTTTGTATATAACTTTAGGTTCTTGTTGTTGATAAATATCATCAGGTACATTATAATTAGTATCGGGTGGAATTTGTGCTTGTTTTACAGGTTTATTAGATTGCATTTGTGGTGGTGATAACATATCTTGATTCATATCGCCATAAACAAGATTTAAGTCAGTTCCATCAAACATATTAAATAAGTAGTTTTCTTTTATTATAATATAATAAAGTAAAATAATGGGTATATTATTAAATAATATAATATTAACAATAATAATTTTAGTATTAATAAGTTTAATAGGAATATATATAGTATGTAAAAACATGGATAATAAAATAGAAAATTTTAAAAGTGAAAACAAAGAAGCTTTTATATTAGAAGCTTTAGAAAAAGGTAAAACCGATGATAGAATATTAGAATATATGTCACAAAATAAAGAATATTTTAATAATAAAAAAAATATAAATAAAATAATATCAAAATTAAAAAATAAATAAATAAAAATATAATTTATTTTTTTATTAATCAGATTCTGATTTAGAATTAGAATTAGATTCAGATTCAGATTGAGATTCTGATTGAGATTCAGAATTATTATTAAGTTGATAATCAATTTTATATTTTAAAAAGTTAGGATTATAATTAGGATTAAGAATAGATTTATTAAATAGATTAATATCATGTGCTTGATAATAATGAATATTAAAAGTAATATTATGATTAGCGCCTTTAAAATCATATAAAAATCCTTGTTGTGTTTTAAATTGTAATGTCATTTTTGAAAATTTACCAATAGGATGAAATTCTCTAAATTTAGTTTTATTAATTGATATATTTTCATCATTATAACCAATAGTTCCTAATTTAAATCTGGCTAATCCTAAATTATGTTTAGAATATGATAATGAAACAGTAGAATGATCTTCAATTTCAGGACAATTAAGTATAACATATTTTTCTCCAATAAGATCAACAATACCAGGTGACGTAATAAAATATTGATTTTGTTCTTCATAAAATTTACTTAAAAAAAATTTATATTTAGTAATATCATTAGAAATTTCAGGTATATATTCAAAATGAATATTTTGATTATCATTTTGTGTAAGATCAAAACCTAATGATTTATTAATAGTTGATTTATTCATATTTAAAATAAATTGATATTGTGATTTAAATTGTATTTTATTAGTAATTTCAGGAGGTGTAGATAAAGCATTAATTTTAATATCATTTTGATATTGTTTATATATTTCATTATTAATTTGTTTAATAAGAGTAGAAATAGAATATTCTCCTTCTTTAATTTGAAATGCATCAAATTCATCATTTTTAATAGTTTTATGAATAAAATCTGAATTATTTGGTTTATTAATTTTAATAAATAATTTATTATTATATTTATCAATATTATACATAGTTTTAGGAACAGATGCATCTATAACTTCAAGACCAAAAACATTTTTGAATGGTTCATCAAATGTAATAGTATAATTATTGGGATCTCTAAAATCAAGATAATTTCTATCTTTAGAATCAATAATAAAAGAATATGATTGTTTAAAACTATTTTGTTTTAAATATTGTATATCATCAATTGACATATTATTATAAATAATAAATATATTTTTTAAATATAAGTATATATAATAAAATGAAAAATATAATATTCGTAGTGGTATTACTAATAATATTAATATTAATATATTATTATGATAATAAGATAGAAAATTTCAATGATATGAATAAATGTTATTTATATAAATTTATAGATAATGATTATTGTAAATCAAAATATGGTAATATGGGTGAATTACAATTATTATATAATATAGCAAAAATGGATGATAAAAATAAAATAAAAAATGTATTAATGAAAGTATATGATTTAAAAGAAAAACATAATTTATTTGATAGAAAATGTAAATATATATTGAATAAATTGGAAATGAAGGATGATAATTATAAGAGATATTTTAAGACAAAAGATGATGATAAATTTGGTAGTGAAAATGCAGAAGAATATTTAGGTAATTCAAAAAATTGGTTATCATGTAAAGTAAATAAATATTATAGTAATAGTAATGATAAGATATATAGTAAAAAGGATGAAAAGGATGAAAATTACAATATATATTTTGATAAAATGTTTGATGAAACAAAAGAAGAAATATGTAAAAATAAAGGATTTTTTATAAATGAAGTTAATAATATAAATATAAATGATAAATTTTTAAGAATAGAATGTAAAAAATTGAATAAAATAAATAATTTAGAAGATTTAAAGATAGGTTTAATAAATATAAGAATATGTAAATTAGAAAATAATAAGATATTTAAAGAGTTAGATAATGGTGTATTATTTAGTGAAAATTTTTTAAGTATATCAAATGATAAATATGTAATAAAATTGGTATCAATGTTAGTGGATAAAGAAGTATATATAATAGAAAAAGATATATGTGATGATATAAAATTAAAAGAAAAACTGAATATAAAATTTGATTTATCATTAATAGGTTTAAATAATATATATATAACTGATAATATATTAAATTTAGAAGATAAAATAGATAAAATTGAAAATAATATAGGAAAATTAAATGAAAGAGAAAATGGAAAAAATATAATAGATGAATTAAATATAAAAAAGGATAATTTGATAGAAGAGATAAAGGATGAAATAAATAAATGTGTAATAAATATGAAAAGTAAAAAATCTTTATATAAAATATATAAATCAAATGATAAAAATTATAAATTAATAATGAGAAATTTAAATATAAAATTAAAAGAAATATATAAATATAGAGAAAATTTAAAAAATATAGATAGAAATAATAATAATTTTATAAATGAAGAAAAGAATGTAAATAAGATATGTAAATTGAATGATTATAATATATCAATAAATGATATAAATAATAAAAATAATGAATTAAAGAAATGTAAAAATAAATTGATAATGTTACCAAATAATGAAGAATATAATGAAATAATAGGTAAAATGGATGAATATGATAATATATATAATAATTTGAAAAATAAGGAAATAAAATATAAGCCATTATTAAAATTTTATGAAAAAAAGGAAGATATAAAAAAAAGAATAATATTGGAAAATAGTATATTTAATAGTGTTTATAATGGAAAAAATAGTATATGTAATTATGGAAATAATTCAAGAAAAGAAAGAGAAGATGAGATAGTAAATCAGATAGAAATAATAAATAATGATATTTTTATGGATAAAGATTTGGAACAGTTTGATAATAAAAATAATATAATAGATAATAAATTATTGGAATATATATCAGAAGATAATTGTATTTATATAAAAATTTAAAATATAATATAATAAATAAAATGAGTTGTAATAGTGGATGTTCTGTTTCAAAAAATGAAAGTTCATGTCCAATGTGGATGGCAGATGGTAGAGTAACAACAGATTATAAAACAAGATGTGGTGTAAATCAAGATTTAAATAATCAATTAAATAAAAATAATATGGGTTTAAGTTCTTATAATATAAGAATGTATTTACAACAAAATGGATTAAAAGAGATGGAACGACAAAGAAATAATAGTTTGTATGATGTAGCAGATTGTGTTCCATGTAAAAATATAGTGAATAAAGATATAGTTCATCCAGAAAGATATGTAGTAAGTTGTAATGAAATTTCTTGTAATAGAAAAGAAGTTAATCCAAATGGATTAGGTGATGGTAGAAGTTATTAAATAGATAAATTACTATTAAAATAATATTTAGATATTATTTTTGTATGAAAATAATCTTGATATTATAAATTTATTATATAAATTATTTTTTTTATCAGAATGAATTACTTTTTAGAAAAGATAATGATTTAGATGTAGTTTTTGTATCAAAAAAATAATTATGTTAAATATTTTTTTTTAAATTTACTATTATTTATCAATTTACGTCTCCATTTTATGAAGTTGCGCCCTCAATTGTTTGTGAAAATCATCAGGATCAGATTTAGGATCAGATTTAGGATCAGATTTAGGATCAGATTTACTTGATGAAAAAAATAATCCAGATGATTCTGTTGATAAAGAAGATAATGAAGAAGATTTATGAATTGACGATGATTTAGATCTATCTTTATTATGAAAATTATCAGCATATGTAGCATGCATAGGATCAATATCTTGATCCTTTGATTCACTATAGAAAGTTTTTTTATTTTTTAAATTTGGTATAAAACTTTTAGTATAAATTTTATTTTTTGGAATAGAATCATAATAAATAATAAAATCATAATGCTTAAATCTATTCCAATCTAAATTTTTATTATTTTTTTGTTTAAAAATTAACATTGGTCTTGATAATCCCATTAAAAAGCCTCTTAATGATGCATATCCAGGTGTTCCTTTTATTTTTGGATGATTTAACCAATCATTTCCTTTTTTAGCTCCCCAAATAAAACCTCTATCATGAATCCATATTTGATAAAATTTTTTTGATATTTTTGTTAAATTTTCTTTTTTAAATGATAAAGTATCAATTTCAAATTTATTAGTAAAAAATTGAGATGCAGTTTGTTCATTCATAGAAACTTCAATTAATAATATTAATTTATTATAAAAATCAATTAATATTTGTTGATTATTAAGTTTTAAAGAAAGTTTTCTATATTTTTTTTCTAATAATTTTAATGCTTCACCAAAAGCAACTAAATTATCTCTATGATGACCATTAAATTGTGTATATTTAAATATAGTTAATTCTCTAATAAAATTTTTATATTGATTTTTTTTTTTTATATCATTTAAAATTAAATTATCAAAACCTCCATTTTCTAATGGAAAATCTGAAGGATTATCGAGATTTAATTGATTTAATTTATTGTAATTTAATTTATTATTAGATAATTTTACAATAAAATGATGTAAATTATCATAATGTTCAATTTCAATAGGATTTCCAAGTGTTTCTTGCAATAATTTAGCTTTATTCCATTCAAGATTATTATTATATAATATCCATTTTAAATATATATACCAAAATGATATTTTTTGAATATGATTTAATGGTGTTATATCATCTTCTAAATCATATTCTAAATCAAAATCTGAATCTGACCCATCAATATTCATTTGAATTTCTATATTTTTATCGTATTTTTTATTAAAATTATAAATATCTCTTCTATTTGTATCGTATTTTTTATTATATTTTCTATTATTATGAATAACACTATTATCTTTTAAATTTTCTTCATATTTAAAATTAACAAAATCGTTATTAATATTAAGTATTAATAATTCTTTTTCATCTGTCAATTCATATATAATAGCATATCTCTTATTTTTAAATTCTTTTTCCTCTTTAATTTGTAAATTTAATTTAACAATTTTATCAAATTTATTTTTATTTTCTTTCATAAATTTTTCAAATTCTTTTAATTTTTCAATAAATCTTTCATAAATTAATTTATTTATTTGAATTTTATGATTATTTTTAACATTATTAAAATAAATTAAATAATTTTCATAACATTTAAGTTCAAAATCATTTTTAAAATTAGAATCATATTCTTTAATATTATCAATTTGTTTTTGAATTATTTTAATTATATTATTAAATTTATCTTTTAAAGTATTTTTAGGCATTTATTTTAATTAAAAGAAATATAATTAAAATAATATATATTTTGATAAAAAATGAATTTAATTTAAAATATTAAATTAATAAAAATGCCATATAATATTAAAAATGATTTATTAAAATGTAACTGTAAAAATAGTAAATTTGAACATTATTATGATCCAATAAAAAAAACTATAATATATTTTCCAAATGAATCATTTAATTTAATAAATTATCCAGAAGATAATGAAAATCAAATATATAAAAGATGTAGATATTTTTATAATGATAAATGTAAAAATAATTATTGTAATAATAAAAAATGTAATTTTTATCATATAAAAGATGATGAAAAACCTATATTTTGTAATAAAATAAATAAATATATAATAAATCAAAATATATATAATTATCATAAAAATGATAAAAATGAATTAGGATGGAATAATAGTGATTCTTATAATGAAAGAAATGAAAAAAGAATTAATTCAGAATTAAATAATTATATTATAGAAGAAACAAAAGATATAAAATTAATTGGTAATTTAGTTAATTCTTTAAAAAAATCATTAAATGATGAATTATATTTATTTGAATATAAACCTTGTGCTCCACAATATTCTCCAAATTACAATATACCAAAATATTTGGATGAAAAATCAAATACAGAATTAATTATTGATAAAGAATTAAATAATATTCCTTATTCACCAACTGCTCCTAAATATTGTAATGATAAAGAATTATATAGATATAAAAAAAGAAAATTATATGATGTTGTAGAAGAACAACCAACATTAACTGTAGATAGTGAATGGTTTGAAAATAGAAGTAGAAAAATAAAAATTAATAATAAAGGAGTAATATATTATATAAAAAAAATAACAGGTGAAAAATCTTGGATTCATCCTTATACAGGTAAAACCAATTTACCAGGTGGTTGTTTAACACCAGTTGATGCAGGTTTAATTTAATAATTTTTCATAATAATAATATTTTAAAAATTTAGTAAATTTAAATAAAAAATGTAAAATAATATTTTTTAAATATTCGATAAGTTTATTAATATTAAAATTATTAAAATAAAAATTTCTATTATAAAATTTTAATATATGAATTAATTCATTTTTGGTTAAAAAATTAAATCCAATATAATAATTTTCAAACCAGTTAATAAAATTATTAATTAAATAATTTGTATGTTTAACATTAAATTTATTATTATTAAGTATTTTATTTATATTATTATTATAATAAATAGAATTAAAAATTTCTTCAAATTCAAAATTATTTTGAATATCAAAAATATTATTTAATTTGATAACTTTATTAATTTTATTTTTATAAATATTTTGATAATAAAAAAAATTAGCTTTTAACATATAAATAATATATTTATTATAATATTTATATATTATAAATAATGAACATAACAATTAATAATGATAAAGTATTAATAAAAGGAACAATTAATATTCCATATAAAAATGCAAAAATTATAGCAGCAAATCCAATTGATAGAATGATGAATTATTCTGGTAGTGGTCAACCATTTCCATCAAGTGAAATAGCATTTGAAAATACTCCAAATATTTATAAAATAAATGAAGCAACATTTAATATTGAATTTAAATATCCAAATAGTTATTATATGCCAAATGGAAAAGATAAAATTCCACCTACAATATATTTAATAGTTGATAATAAAATTATTGAAAATTATAAATTACCTGATATTTTACCATTAAAAACTTTAAATTATAGAAAATCTGAATCAAAAGAAAAATATTATGGATATAAGGATGGTAATTTACCTATAGTTAATAGTTATGAAAAAATGTATGCATATAAAGAAATGAAATTTGAACATAATATTTCATAATAAATTAGCATTTTTTAATGCTAATTCAACAATTTGTTTTTTTATATTTTCTGTTTCATTAGAATTAGTAATTAATTCAAATTTATTTATTTTTTTAGAAAAAAATATTAAATATAAATTATTATCAGTTTTAGCAATATTTTTATAATTAAATTTATTTTTTAAATGTTCAGAATATAAAGCGGGATATTTTAAAATTTGTTTATTATTTATAATTTTTTCAAGATTTTTAATTCTATAATTAAAAAGTTCTTTTAATGCAATATTATTATATTTTTTTTTATTTAAAATGATGTCTTCATATATAATAATTAACTCAACAATTGGTTCTTCAACATAATTTTTATTTTTTAATTTTTTGTAATAATTTAAATCAAACATAATATATAATATTATAATATTTTATATTATTTTTTATATCATTTTTTAGATATACATCCAGATTCAGTATAATTAGATAATTTATTAGTAATTAATTTATTATTATTATTGATTGAATATCTATCAATTTCTTTAGAAACTTTAAAAATACATCTTGTAATTTTATCATTATTATGCATAATTGTTAAAAGTGGTAAAATAAGGTTAAAATCCCATTTTAAATAAAAGACATAACCTAATAATTTAATTCTATCTAAAAATGGTTTAATTTTATTTCCAGTAAAATATGAAGTTCTCATTACAATTAATGAATCAGATGGAACTATTGGTTTAAATAATTCTAATTCATTTTCATTATATTCTTTATTAAAAACTAATTTATGTAATTTTTTAAAATTATTTAAATTATTATTTATATTTTCTTTATTAAAATTATTATTTATTTTTTCAATATCATTATTAAAATTTGTTTCTAATAAATTTTTAAAAGAATATGAACCAATTGAACATTTATATTTTAACATAGTAAATAATATATTATTTGCTCTATTATCTATAATATTAAAAAAATCTTCTTTTATTGGTTCTTCAATTAATAAATCATTATCTAATTTTAAAATATAATCAAAATCGATTGCTATTTTTTCCCAAAAATCAAATAACCAAAAATTATTTAATTTTCTTTCATATATAGTTCCCCAATCTTCAAATTCAATATTCATTATTTCAGTTAATTTATCATTATTAATATTATCTGGTATAAAAAGATTTATTTTTTTAAAATTAATTAAATTTTTAAAATCATATCTTATACTTGATTTAATTTCAATCATATCATTATCATCTAAATCATCATATAATATATATATATCATGTTTATATATTGAATTATAATTTTTAAAAAAAAAATATAATGTTAATTTTAAATTATTTTTATTAATTTTATTTGAAAATATAAAAATACCTGTTTTCATTTTTTAATTATAAATATATATATTCTTTATGTAAAATGAATATTAGAGATGAAAAATATATTAAATTTATATATAGTAGTCAAACTATAAATAAACAATATAAAAAAGGTTATATTATTTCTTTTGATAATACTATTATTAATGATCCTCCTTATAATATTCAAAAAAATAAAGAAGAAATTATTATAATAAATAATATAAAATATAGAATACCTAAATTATCAAAATTATTAGTATTAATATCAATAAATAATAATGATATTATTTATGAAAAAAATAATATTAAATATTTAGATAATTATAATGAATATTTATCACAAATAGAAAAAACATTTATAATGTTAAGAAATGATATTATAAATATGAATTTTCATATGTTTAAAAAAAGTAATTATTTATTAGATATTTTAAATATTATTTTATTTGAATTTAAAGATTCAATATTATTTTTTAATAATATTGAATATGAAACAAAATTAAATAATATTTTTAAATTATATGAACAAATTAATAAAACTATTATGAATAAAGCTAAATATAATGATATGATTAATTCAAGAATTTTAAATATTGTATCTGTTTCAGCTTTACCTATTTTAGTTATTATGACTGCATGGAGTATTAATATATCAAAGAATGATACTTTATTTAATTTAAATTATAATTATTTTATTTATAGATTTACTTTTTTAATATCCATTTTAATTATTTTATATATATTTTATATATACAGATATGATATTTTTTATTAAATACAACATTTATTTATACATGTTAATCCTATTGCACATTCATCATTATTATTACATTTTTTTGGACAATATTTTTCTTTAAATATTATATTATAATTATATATTATTATTATTATTATTAATATTATAATTATTAAAATTATATTTTTTGATTTCATATTTATTTTATATAAAGAAATTAGTAATTAATTAATTAAAATATGTCAAATTTAGAATCTAATGATTTACTTCAAAATATTAATAATACATTATTACTTATTTTAGAAGAACTAAAAAAATCAAATAATAAACCACAATTCAAACCTCCTAATATTATGGATTTATTTGGAGGAATGTCACAAAATATTAATGAAGATGAAGATGAAGATGTTGATGAAGATGAAGTAGAAGATGAAGATGTTGATGAAGATGAAGTAGAAGATGAAGATGTTGATAATAATGATGATGAAGAAAAAAAATAAATTAAATATTTTTTTGTGAATTATACCATTTAATTATATTTAAATCTGTTTTAAAAGAATTATAATTTATATTTATAATTTGTATATCTTTAAGAGATTTAGCTCTTGATAATGCAGTATATGCTTGTCCATTTGCAAAAATATTATTACCAATATCAATTTTAAGTTTATCAATAGTTGATCCTTGACTTTTATGTATAGAAATAGCATAAGCTAATTTTAATGGAATAAATTTAATAAATTTTTTATTATTATTATTAATATAATCTATATAATAATTAATTTCATATAAACCTTTTTGTGTTTTTATAATAACACTATTATCTTTTAATGTAATTACAATACCACGTGTTCCATTAATTAATTGATCATTAATAGATATATTTCTTGTAACCATAATTTGAGAATTTTCAACTAATTGTATATCAAAATTATTTATAGATTTTGTATTATAAAATTGTGAATAATAAGTTTTATATTTATAATTATTATTAATTAATAAATTTAAATTATTTTTATTTATTTTTTCAACATCTATATTATTTGGATATAATATAGTTGGTTTAATTTGATCATTATCAAAATTATTATTTTTTAATAATTTTAATATTTTATAAATTTTTTCATTTATTAATCCGTATCTTAATTTTGATAAAATTATTTGAAAAGCCATATCATTATTATGTCTTATTGGTTCTATTAATTCTATTAATAAAGGATTTAATTCTTTCCATGATTTACTATTAAAACAATAACTATTTTCAACAGGTGCTAATTGAAAAAAATCTCCAACAAATAATATTTGAATACCACCAAATGGTTTATCATTATTTTTAATATTTTTTAAAATATAATCAATATTATCACATAATTTATCATCTAACATAGATATTTCATCAATAATTAAAAAATCAATAAAAAATATTTGTTTATAAATTTGATTATTAAATTTAAGTTTTAATAATTTATTAACATATGTATATATATTTATATTAGGTTTTATTCCAAATAATGAATGTAATGTAATACCATTAATATTTACAGCAGCACATCCAGTTGTAGCAGTTATATATATATTTCCTTTTTTTAATAATTTATATTTTGATATTATTTCTTTTAATACATATGATTTTCCTGTTCCAGGAGAACCTGTTAAAAATATATTAAAACCTTTTAATACAGAATCAATAACTAATAATTGTTTTTCATTTAACATTTTAATTAAATTTTTTATATATATTTTAAAATAAAATCATTTTTATATAATAAAAATGCCTTTAGGTTCTCGTAGATTGAGAACCATGAATGTACAAATTCCAGAGACAAATGAACAAATTAGTAATGAACCTTTAATATTACCAATGAGATTATTAACGAGAGATATTGAATCAAAAAGTTCATCAAAAAGTTCATCAAAAAGTTCATCAAAAATAAGATCAATAGAAAGTTCAAAAACTTGCGATGATGATAAAATTAATGAAGATTGCAAACAAAAATTAATAGAAATAAAAAATCCATCTTATAAAGAAGAATTAAAAAAATTAAAAAATAAATTACTTAAAATATGTACAAAATTTATAAATAATAAAAAAATAAAAACAAATAAAAAAGATAATTTATTAGATAAATTCTTTAATAATAAAAAACTTACATTATCTATTGATAATAGAGATAATTTATTAAAAGAATTATTAGAAACAGATGCAAAATTAAAAAAAAGAATGTTAAAAGTAATAACACATCAACATCCATTTAAATCTGAATCAGGATTAGATGTAGTTTTTAAAGAAGATACTGTAAGAGCAACAGATTTAGGTGGTCCTCAAAAAGAATTTATAGATTTATTAACAGAAAAAATTAATAATTCTGAAAATAATATTTTTATGAAATTAGATGATGATAGTGATGTATATATACCTAATATTAATTTATCTTTAGAAGAAGCAAATAAAATTTTAAATACTAATTCTTTAAAATCAATAAAAGATTTTTATTATTTTATAGGACAAATGGTATTTTTTTTATTAAAAGCAAAATCAGGTTTAAAAATAAGATTAGCAAAAACATTATTATTTAGAATGTTAATAAAATATAATAATTTAACATTTAAAAAAGATAAATATAAAATATTACAACATCAATATTATTTTTATTATATTTATGATAAAAAAACTATAAAATCATTTGAATATTTATATACAACACCATTGGAAGAATTAAATTTAATATTTGAAACAAAATTTGAAAAAGAAAATGATTTATATATATTTATGATTGAACAAGCACATGAAGGTTGTTATTTTAATCATGATATTATGAATAGTTTTATTGAAGGGTTTCATTCAATTTCAAAAAAATTATATAACCATTTTACTGAAAAAAAAATAAGTGTTATTGAATTAGATAATATGTTATTTTTAAGTGAATTAACAATTGAGAGAATTAGAGAAATATTAATACCAAAAATATTACATAGATATATAAGTCAAGAACAATTACCAATACAAATAGAAGCATTTAAAGAAATTTTACTTAATAATGTTGAATTTCCTCAAAAATTTATAAATACTAAAAAAAAAAAAAAAAAAAAAAA
>Ga0209425_10001702_pt1 | contig 25609 bp, 24 predicted proteins | sample COG_05_FD_184749 | JGI IMG/M metagenome (GOLD analysis project Ga0209425, IMG submission 184749) | Pelagic Microbial community sample from North Sea - COGITO 998_met_05 (SPAdes) (version 2) | ecosystem: Environmental > Aquatic > Marine > Neritic zone/Coastal water | place: Helgoland, sampling...
GCACATGATATAAATACTTTATTGTTCATTTTAATAATGAAAAAATATACTCTAGATTAATAAAAATGAAAATAAATGAATTAAAACAAGATTTAGCTGCAGCATTTAGATGGACTGCAAGGCTTAACATGAACGAAGGGATAGCCAATCATTTTAGCGTTTGCCTACCTAATTCTAACGATTTTTTTGTTAATGGCTCTGGTTTACATTTTAGCTCAATTAGAGCAAGTGATATGGTGTTAGTAGAGCAAGACAAAATTGATGAGATTAAAAAAAAACCAGAACTAGTTGATCCTACTGCATTAAATATTCATGGAACAATCCACAGAAAGGTTCCTCATGCAAGATGTATTCTTCATGTGCACTCTAAATATGCTACGGCTTTATCAACTTTGAAAAACCCCGTGCTCCAACCAATAGATCAAAATACAATGCGTTTCTATAATCGTGTTTCAATCTATAATGATTTTGGTGGACTAGGGTTTGAAGAAGAGTCAATTAAGATGGCATCAGCTATTGGAAATAATCGTTCTATGTTACTAGCTAATCACGGGATATTAACTTTAGGTCAAACTGTTGCTGAAGCATTTGATGAATTATATTATTTTGAAAAGGCCTGCGAGACATACCTAACTGCTCTCTCTACTAACAGAGAGCTAAATGTAGTGAGCGCTGAAGTTGCTGAAAAAACAGCTCAGGAATGGGAAAATTATCCTGTTAATATGGGAGAACAACATTTAAATGAAATAAAAAAGATACTAGATAAAGAAGATATAAGTTACAAAATGTAATATGAGAAAACTAATAATTATTTTTATATTTTTCACAACACCTTTATTTGCAGCGAAAGTTGAAAGATTGGGTTTTTATAATATACAAGAACTTCTTGAAGATGATAATTTAACTTATAAAATTATTAAAAGTTGCGTTTCTTTAAATTCTGCAATAACAGAAATAACTAGGGAAGATCATCCTAAATTATCAAAAAGTTTTTTTTCAACAGCTAATTATTTATATCCATTTGGTATTTTAACATTAGCAAAAATAAAAAAGGTTAATTATCAAGATGTAGAAAAAGAATACCAAAACGATGTAAGTTCTCAAGTATCTGATTATATGAATTTTATGAAAGAAAATGGTGTTGCGAACCAAAGTTTTATCAAAGGAACTTTTATTGGAGATGATCTTAATTTTTGTAATGAAATTAGATCAGCAATAGAAATAACTATCGCAGAAACTAAAAAATTAAAATCTAAAGACTAAACTAAATTATTCAGATTTTTTCTTAAATTTTGGGATTTTTGATTTCTTTTTCTCTTTTTTCTTAAATTTTGGGATTTTTGATTTTTTTGACTCTTTTGAGCCTTTGGTTTCTTCAACAGCAAACTCTTCTATAGCTGGCATAATTTCATTGCACTTTTCTAAAGTACAAAAATAAGTTGCTCCTGTTTTATTGTTATAGAGATAAGCTCCACAATTGTTTTGTCTTTTTAAAGTACAGTTTGCTGGTTCTAAAATATAATCTGCAAAAACTTTAGTTGGGATTAATATAATAAAAATAAAAATAAAAATTAATTTTTTCATAAAGAATTATTTTATGTTAAAAATTTTAATTCAACTCCTAATAGAAATTATTTTTAACATATACTTTATCCAATTTAGAACATTTTTTTCATTTAAAACAAACGAAAATTTAACCTATAAAATTTATATATAAAAATTAGTAATATATAAAGCGTAGCAATAAAAATTCTAACATGTCAAAGTGTTAAATATTAATAATATGAACAAGGAGGATGAATGAAAATAACTAAAATAATCTATGTTGTTATGTTTTCTTGGATTCTTGGAATTTTTAGTTCTGCCAATACAGGAGAATTATGTACTGAATGTCTAAAAAAAGTTCCTCAAGAAATGAGAGATTACGTTTATAACATGGACTTTATGGATAAAGACCAGCCTCTAGGACCTGCGGTAATGAAAGGATGGAAAAGTCCTCGAAAACCACCATGGACTATTGGTTATGCGAGTACTTATGCTGGAAACACTTGGCGTAAGGGTGCAATGGAACGTTTAATGGAAGTTGTTTATCCAAAATGGAAAGCATTGGGTATGGTTGACGAAATTGTAATAACTCAATCAAACTTAGATGACTCTTTACAAATCCAACAAATGAGACAAATGATAGATGGAGGAAAAGTAGACGCAATAATTATTTGTTGCTCAAACATTACCGCTCTTAACACTACTATTAAGTATGGTTGGGAAAAAGGTATACCTACCCTTTCATTTACTGGCTTTACAACATCACCATATTCGATCAACACATCTGTGAACTATAGATTAGTTGGTTATTATGTTGGTGCATGGATGGCTGAGCTTATTGGTGAAAAAGGTAATGTAATAGTTATCGAAGGAATACCTGGTTATTCTGCTTCTGACCAACAAAACAAAGGGGTGTTAGCTGCATTGTCTGAATACCCAGATGTTAATGTTGTTGGACAATTAGCTCATAACTGGACTTCTCAGGTTGCTCAAAAAGAATTGTCACAATGGTTATCAACTAATACAAAAAAAGTTGATGGTATTGCAGTACAGTCTTCAGGAGAAACTGGAACACTTCAAGCTTTACTTCAATCTGGGCTTGACCCAATTCCACCAATTGCTTTAGGTGGTGAACTTGGAGCTCTATGTTATTGGAGACAAAATCCAGGATATATTGATGAAGCGATATATGCATGGCCTCCAGGAGATGAAGTTGAACTTGGTATGGATGTAATGATCAGAACTTTGCAAGGTCAAAGTCCTATGATCCAATCTATATTAGTTGGTCCAGCTACAAAAAATTTCGATGAAATTTCAGAAATCTTAGGTGAGGACTGTGATCGAAATTCTACTGGTTGGGATAATCCAGGAATGGATAAATGGGCTCCTAAAGAGTATGTAGATGCATTCTTTGAGAATCCAGCTGATCCTACAAAATACGATCCAAAATCTCACTAATACTTAATAACTAAGTATGAGTGCAGAAAAAAATATAGAAGACAACACCTCTAAAGAGGTGTTGTCTGAAAAGTCTAAAACTGTTCAAGGTGATATTTACGTTCAAGATGTGCATAAGTATTTTGGTGTAACAAAAGCCTTAAACGGAGTTAATTTTAATGCAAATTTTGGTGAGATTCATGCAATTGTTGGTGGAAATGGTTGTGGTAAAAGCACATTAGCAAAAACAATGTCTGGTGTTTTACCAGTAGATAAAGGTAAAGTTTCAATACTTGGTCAAACACCTACGTCCCCAGTAATGGCAAGAAATATGGGCATAGCTACCGTATTTCAAGAAGTAATGATTGCAGAAGAATCTTCGGTAGTAGATAACTTATTCGTTGGTTCAGATGACTTCTGGTACAAAAATTTAACTCAAAGAGAAAAAGTATTAAAAGCTCAAGAAATAATGGAAGATCTTGTTGGTGAATATGTCGATCCATACACCCAAGCTTTTAATTTATCACTTCCGATTAAAGCATGGATAACAATTGCAAGAGCATTCTTAAGAGATAATACAAAAGTGTTAATTCTTGATGAATCTTCTGCGGCTCTTGATTTTGACTCAACCGAAAGGTTGTTCAAAAAAATGAGAGAATTACGTGACAAAGGTGTGGCTATTTTTATTGTTACTCACAGAATTGCTGAGCTAGTAAGAATAAGTGATAAAGCAACTGTAATGAGGGATGGTAAAGACGTAGGTGTCTTAGAAAAAAAAGATCTTAATGAAAAAAATTTAATTGGTTTGATGACCGGACGAGAAGAAACAGGAGAAAAATCAACATCAGTAGCTATGCAAACAAAAACTGATAAAGTTGTATTGAGAGCAGAAAATTTAATTGTTTGGCCAGAAAGTAAGCCTGTCAATTTTGAGGTTAAAAAAGGAGAAATTGTTGGCATAACAGGTTTGGATGGAAATGGACAAGATGACTTTGTTAAAATCTTAGCAGGCGTTCAAGAGTCTCATGGTGGAACCACAGAAATATTAGATATAAAAGAAAGATTTTCAAAATATAGCTCCTTAGAGGATGCAAAAAAAAATGGAATATCTTTTGTTTCCGGTGATCGAAAAAAAGAAGGAATACTTCCTAATTTAAGCATATATGAAAATTTAGTTGTTCCTCTTTATAAAAAAACAAGTAAAGCAGGATTTTTAGGTTTTATTGATTGGATGGAATTAAATGGAATCTTTGATTGGGAAGTAGAAAGGTTAAATATTAAAACTGGACCTAGAGACAATCTTATTGGTTCATTAAGTGGAGGAAACCAGCAAAAAGTTATGATCGCAAGATCTTTTGCGCAACATCCTAAAGTTCTTATTTTGAATGATCCTGCAAGAGGTATAGATATTAGTACTAAAAGAGATCTTTACGTTCATTTAAGAAAATATGTTGAAGAAGGCAATACTGTAGTTTTCCTATCAAGTGAATTAGAGGAATTTATTGGACTATGTCCAAAAGTAATAGTTTTTAGAAATGGTACAATATTTGATATTTTTGAGAATGACAAAATAAATGCTGATACTTTACTTGAGGGTATGTTTGGTCAAACTGCAGGCGTAGGTGAAACAACAATTTCAAGTAAATCAAATCTATCTTCATTATCAATACAAAATAAAGCAGAAACTAATAAAAAATCTGAGCAAAAAAAAATTGTAAAAGTAGTAAATTTTGAAGAGGATAGTATGAGTAAAAATAACAATAAAATTAAAATAAAAACCTTTTAATGAAAACAGAAAATAAAAATAAATATTATAATGATGAAGATGAAATAAATTTTCAAAGATTAAATAATTTTAGAAAATATAATTCAGAATTAAAAAAAAATAGTCAATCTAATAATCATAATATTAAATATGCCAATTCTGATAAAAATTATTTTAATAATATTTTAAAAAATAATGAAAAAGTGGAGATATATAACGAAAATAATGCAGATAAAGATATAAATTATTATAATCCTTCTGACTTTCAAAAATTCGATCAACTAAATTACTTCCCTGAATACAGTGATAATGTAGATATAATAAATAAAAATTATACTCCTAAATCAAACTATTCATCTAAAGACTATGATGAATTTAATAAAATAATTCCAAAAATAGATATCGATCAAAAAAAAATTGAAGATCAAAATAAAAAAGTAAGAGTTGTTGATTATAGCAAAATAAATAAAAATGAAAAAAAACTTAAAAATAAAATGGGAATTGATAAAATTAAAATCGTTTATTTTGACTAAAAAATGGAAATAATTGAAAAAATAAAAAAATATAGATCCAGCGTAGATACTTCTTCTAATAAGTATCTAATGGTGCCAATATTTATTTTTTTTGCATTATTGATTTTTGCTTTAATTAGAAGCCCCATACTTGTCTCTCAGTCAGGAATAGGTAGTGCAATAATGCTGACAGCTCCATTAATTTTAACAACTTATGCTTTAACATTTATAGCTATGGCTGGAAGAGGGGGTGTTGACTTGTCTATTGGTCCTTTCATGGGTTTTATAAATGTTAGTAGTATTCAGTTGTATGCCGCCGGATACTTACAAACACCGATTGGATGGTTTGTTTATGCAATAGCTATGGGGTTAATTTGGCAGCTTTTCTATGCTTTAATCGTTTGTTTTGTTAGAGTTTCTCCCATCATTGTGTCTCTTGCAGGATATTTAGCGTTCGCAGGAATAAATATCGTAATTTTACCAAGACCAGGAGGAATAGCTCCTGACTGGCTACTTCCTTGGGGTGAGGGATTTACAATTTTAAACCCAATATTTCTTTTAATGATTTTAGCAACAATATTATTTTATATAATTACCCATACTGCTTTTTGGGGACATCTAAAATTAATGGGTTCTGATGAACGTGCTGCTTTTACAAGTGGAGTAAAAATTCACTTAGTTAGAATAGTTGCTCATATGATTGCAGGAATTTTTGCAGCTCTATCTGCAATTTGCTTTACAGCTCTAGTTGGATCTGGGGATCCGCTACAAGGAACAAAATATACATTACTAGGTATTACTGCTTTAGTTTTAGGTGGTGCCAGTTTGGCTGGAGGTCGTGGAGGAGCTTTTGGTGCAATTTTAGGTGCATTAAACTTATACCTTATAAATTATATTTTAGTTACATTTAGATTCGAAAGACTTCAAAGTTTTGTTTCAGACTTATCGTATGGTGCTGTATTGGTAATAGCTTTATTGGTAAGTCTTATCCTTCCTTATGTTACAAGAGCAACAAAAGGTTTATCAGTAATGGTTTTTTTCATTTTGATGGCGTTTGCAGGATTGTTTGTCATGATACATCAAGTTTATGATCAACCAATTGTTGTTGAAAAAGTTGTTGAGAATAATGTAAAATCTGAAACTGAGACAAGAGGATCCGTAGAAAGAAAAGTAGATGCAACAGGAAATATTATTGTTGAGGAAAGTGGAAATGCTACAACCGGCCAAGGTACTGCTAAAGGTGGTTCTCTTGCGGGGCACGGTGTAGTTCAATTTAATGAAACACCAGGAACAATTATATTTTATGTGATTTTAGGAATAGCATTTGTTGCTCTATTAATTTACCTGTTATCAGTTCATAGAAACCCATCTACAATTTCTTTTGTAATTATTGTAGTTATTATGGCTGCTGGTTTAATATTTGATCCAGATGATAAAGAAAAAAATCTATTGAAAGATACAGAAAATATAACTTTACAATCTAATCAAGTAAGCAGTATTGAAACTTCAGCTCCTCAGTACTTTAGTTTAGAAAAAATAAATTATTTCCCTAATATTTTGGAAAGTTCTCTAATATCTGGAACAACCTATAGTATAATTTATTTTGCTGGAATTGTGTTATTGGCCTCATTAATTGTAATAACAATGCTTCCTCAATTTAGTCCACGTGCTAAATCTACAGCACTATTATTTTTTCTAGCTGCTTTATCTTTAATTGTTTTAAAAGGAGTTTCGTATAACAATTTAATTGATAATACTGATAGTAGTTTTTTTGGCATTCAGGGATATGGTGTAATACTAGTAGTTTTACTTTTATTTGTAATTACTGCACCATTTGTTCATTCAAAAATAAAAAATTTAACTAATGTATATGTGTTTGGATTTGGTGTTCTTGCTATAATTTGCACTTATTTTATTGGTGGAAACACTTTTATTCCTAATGACCCGTCTCTTTATCAGTCTAAAATTATTAGTGAATTAAATATTGGAGATCTTTCACAAGTTAAATATGAAGGAACGAAAAGATTTTTTTATGAAACTACAACTTCCGCATACTCTCAATTCGCCTTTAGTATTCTAGCAATATTTTTATTACAATATTTTTTATTTCTTAATATGGGTGAGAAAGCGAACTATAAAAGATTTGCTCCATATATTTATATAGTTGCAATTGCAGTTGCTCTTTGGGCATCAATTTTTTATTCAATTGGATATTCATTTTATAAAATTCTAGCAGTGTTACTTATTGGAATACCTATTACACCTTTAGTTTGGCAGTTTATGTCGATCTACAAAGAAAAAAATGCACGTGATAAACAGCTAAGTCAATGGGAGGAAATTAAGTAGATGAAAAGATCAGCTTTTTTATTTTTTAAAGGACTAGGATTGTTATTTGCAATTCTTTGCGGCATAGGAACTGCTGTTCTAGGTTGGTTTGATGGTGCAGATTGGATGAATATTGCCACCTACTCTATTGCTGTTACTGGATTAATATTGTGGGGATGGTACCATTTCTCTGTAAGATGGATTAATGAAGATTTAAAACAAAACATCTTTACTAAATTTCCTAAAGAAGAAAATATAAAAGATGATGAAGAGAATGAAGAGAATTTCTTCTTTAAAAACATTAGAGAAAATAAGTGGAAGACAATCGCTTTTCTTGGAGTAATTCTTATTTTTATTTTTGTATCTTTTATTTCAGATAGTTTTTTCTCTGGAAGAACATTAGTTTCATTTTTGATCTTTTTATTATTTGTAATTTTTATGGGTGTAATAAGCAGATACATAAAAGGATCTAAAAGTGTGTTTATTGGAATTTCTGTTTTAATAGGTTTATTTATTATTGGATCCTTAACCATTCCAGGTTTCTTAACAACAATGAACATGAAATCTATGTTGGTATTTGCATCATTTCTAGGATTGGCGACTATTGGTCAAACGTTTGTTGCTCTCTTAGGAGGTTTAGATCTTTCTATTCCATTTGTTATTGGTTCTATGAATGTTGGTTTAATGTCATTGATTTCAAAAGGAGTTCCGCCTTGGCTTGCTTGTATAGTTATATTGTTGTTAGGTGCTTTAATAGGATTTGTTAATGGAACTTTAAGTTTTAGACTTCAGGGACAAGCATTAATTCTAACACTAGGTGTTGGATTTTTTGTCAAAGGAGGAGTTCAGATACTAGTTTCTATGGGTACTTTTTCAGCTGGTACTGTTTTTGGTGTGGTTCCTGATTGGATGCAGAATTTAGCTTCTATGGGTGGAAAAACTGTTGGTCTTCCAATACCTCCCGTTATCATTATTTGGATAGTAGCAAGTATATTAGTTATTGTTGCTCTAAGATTAACAAAATGGGGCAGACATTTATATGCTTTGGGAGGAAGTAGATTGTCTTCATCAAGACTTTCAATTTCTGAAAAAGGCTACTGGATAGGAGCATATGTTATTAGTGGTTTTTTCTCAGCATTAACTGGAATATTACTTCTTGGTTGGAGTGGTGGAGGATATGTTGGAGCTGGAGATATATATTTATTTACAACAATTGCAGCGGTCGTTATCGGGGGAACTTCTTTATTGGGAGGTTCAGGAGGTTATGGATTAAGCGTTATTGGAGTATTTATTTTGCAAATAATAACAACTGTATTAATTGGATGGGGTCTAAGCTGGGAAGCACAACAATTTATTCTTGGTTTATTAATTATTCCTATGGTTGCTCTTTATGCTAGATCACCTCATATTAGGAGTCAAATATAAAGGAGAGTTTATGACAAAATTAAATTGTGATATGGGTGAAAGTTTTGGAATTTATAAAGCTGGCAATGATGATGAAATAATGCCTCTAATTGATATTGCAAATGTTGCCTGTGGATTTCACGCATCAGATCCCAATCACATGAGAAAAACTGTAGAACTTGCAAAAAAAAATGGCGTTAAAGTTGGAGCTCACCCCTCTTTTCATGATCTTCAAGGATTTGGAAGAAGAGAAATTAAAATGCCAAGGCAGGATATCAAAAGTATGATTATGTACCAGGTTGGTGCATTAAAGGCTTTTTTAGATGAACAAGACATGCCACTTAATCATATTAAACCTCATGGATCATTATATGTTATGGCTGCAAAAGATGAAGATATGGCCCATGGTATTGCAGATGCTGTTGAAGCTTTTAATGTCAGTGTTTTTGGAATGGCAAATACTTGTCATGAAAAAGTTTATAAAAATGAACGAGGCTTAAATTTTATTGCAGAATTTTATGCAGATCTAGATTATGACGAAAATGGAAAGTTGGTAATTGCAAAAGGAAAAAATGCAAAATATGATGCTAAAATAGCAACAGATAGAGTTTTACGTGCTTTATCAGAAAAAAAAGTTACCAATACTATTGGCAAAGATATTGAGGTTGGGTGTGATACAATTTGTGTTCACTCTGATACTCCTAATGCTGTTGAAATTATAAAGGGTATAAAGTCTGCAATTAATAAATGAAAAAAATTTTAATAGCTAACAGGGGCGAAATAGCTTGTAGAATTATAAAAAGTTGCAAAAAACTGGGCCTACAATCAATTGCTGTATATTCTGACATAGACAAAAATAGCAAACACGTTAGAGAAGCAGATGAGTCAATTCATATAGGGGGCTCAAAAGCTCAAGAGAGCTATCTTCTACAAAAAAAAATAATTGAGGTTGCTAAAAAATTAAGTGCAGATGCTATTCATCCTGGATACGGATTTATGGCTGAAAATGCAGAATTTGCCCAAAATGTAATAGACTCAGGCATAATTTGGATAGGTCCAAAACCTGAGACAATCATATCAATGGGTAATAAAGATATAGCAAGAGAATTAGCTATAAATAACAATCTTCCTATTTGTCCTGGTTTAAAAGATGAGGACTTAAAAAAAGATGATTTAGAAAAAAAATGTAATGAAATTGGTTATCCAATTTTAATAAAAGCCAGCGCAGGTGGTGGTGGTATTGGAATGCAAATAGCAAACAATTATGAAGATTTAGTTAAATCAATTGAAAAAACTAAAAATTTAGCAAAAAAAGCATTTGGTAACAGTGATATTTTTCTAGAAAAATTTATTTCAAATGCAAGACATATAGAAATTCAAGTTTTTGGTCTTGGTGAGAAAAAAGCTTTACATTTTTACGAGAGAGATTGTTCAATACAAAGACGTTTTCAAAAAATAATAGAAGAAAGTCCTGCTCCTCAAATTGAAAAATCAATTATAGATGAAATGGCTGAAAGCGCAGTAAAATTTGTTACGAGTCAAAAATATGAAGGAGCTGGGACAATAGAATTTATATACGACATTGATAATAAAAAATTTTATTTTTTAGAAATGAATACTAGAATTCAAGTTGAACACCCAGTTACAGAAATGATTACAAATTCTGATTTAGTTTCAATGCAAATTCAATTTGCTTTAAACTTAAATCTTGATTCTACAGAACAAAATAAAGTCAATAAGACAGGACATGCTATCGAATGTAGACTGTATGCTGAAGATCCCTCTAAAAACTTTCTTCCTTCACCGGGTAAAATAACAAAATTAAATCTACCTAATACTGGATTTAAAAATATTAGACTTGATATAGGTGTCGATGTGGGAGATGAGATATCTTTTTATTATGATCCAATGATTGCAAAAATTATTTCAAAAAGTGAGAATAGAATTGAAAGTATAAATAATATGATTCATTATTTAAGTGAATTAGAGATAGAAGGAATAAATACTAATAAATCTTTTTTGATTTCAGTTTTAAAAAATGAATATTTTGAAAAGGCAAACTACAATACTAAGTTTATAGAAAATAATTTATCATTATTCATTAAAAACACAGAAACCACAAAAAAAAATGATGTAAATAATCAGAGCAAAGAAAAAGTAATCCAAAAGTATACTGATAATGATGTTGAGGCCTTTAAAAAAATAACTGCACAAACTCCTAAAAATAAATCACCTGAAAAATATACTGAAAAAGATTTCAAAGCATTTAAAAATATCTTAAATAAAAAAAATGATACTAATAAAAAACCTTCAATAAATAATATAACTGGAAGAGTTTATGACGAACCAATTATAAAACCAGGTGGAGATAAATATATGGTTATTGAATTTGGCAATCTAATGGACTTGGAAATTAACTTCACAGCACAAAACTTAGCTAAAGCTATTTTTGATAATAAAATTAAAGGTATTTATGAAACGGCCCCGTGTTTTGCTTCGATGCTTATTCATTATAATCCTGATGAAATTAAATTTAATGATTTAAAAAATGAGATGAAGTCGCTTATTAATTCATTAGGTCCAACTGATGATATTGAAATTAACAGTAGAATTTTTTCATTTCCCACAGTTTATTTAGATAAATGGACAAAAGAGTGTATTGAAGATTATTCAAGTAAAATAGCTGAAAAAACTCCAGATCCTGATTTCATAGTAGAGTTAAATAAACTTGAAAATACTGATCAATTTGTAAGAGTTCACTCTGGAACTGAGTATTGGGTTTCTGCACTAGGTTTTTGGCCAGGACTACCATTCATGATGCCTTTAGATCCTAGATGTAAATTGACTGCTCCTAAATATAATCCCCCAAGAACCTGGACTCCAAAAGGTGCTGTGGGAATGGGTGGATCTTCAACGGCTATTTACCCTGACAGACTACCTGGTGGTTATCAAATTTTTGGTATAATTCCTGTTCCTATTTGGGATACCAATAAAAGCTTTTCTGTATTCGAAGAAAGTATCTGTCTATTTAAACCTGGTGATAGAGTAAAATTTATACCAACTAGCTACGAAGAATTTGATCATGTATCAAATAAAGTAAAAGATAAATCCTATGATTATAATATTATTGATTATCAAAAATTTTCAGTAAAAAATTATAAAAATTGGCTAAAAACAATTGATAAAACAAAAAGGTTTTAACTTTTATGGTTAAGGTTATTAAAAAAGGTTTAGAAACATCTGTCCAAGATTATCCTGGAAGAATTGGAACATTAAACCAAGGATTCCCAGCCTCAGGACCAATGGATAGTTGGTCTTTTAGACTTGCAAATATTTTAGTTGGAAATAAGACTGCCGACGCTGCATTAGAGTGTCAATTTATGGGTCCTACACTTAAATTCACTGATGATAGAACTATAGCAATTACAGGTGCAGATATGTCACCAAAAATAGATGGTAAAAGTGTTCCTTTGTGGGAAAGCATTGAGGTAAAAGCAAATCAAATTTTAGAATTAGAATTTGCTACAATAGGAGCAAGATCATATATTGCCTTTGCTGGAGGTATCAATAGCGAACCTTGGCTTGGATCAAGATCTACATTTCACAAAGCAGGTGTTGGTGGAATTGATGGTAAAGCTATTGAAAATAATCAAATTATACCATTAGGAAAAAATAAAAAAATTCATCCAAGAAAAATAAAAAAAAGTTCAATTCCAGATATCTCTAAAGATAAAAATTGGTCTATAGAAGTTGTTTTAGGTCCTAATGATGATTGGATTGATAATAAGGGTCATGAGATTTTTTTTAAATCTAAATGGAAACTTCAAGCAAAGAGTGATCGAACAGGATATAGATTGGATGGGCCCAGATTATCATTTACTGATAAAGCTACAAACAAAAGTCTTGAGAATGGATCGGAACCATCAAATATAATTGACCAGGGATATCCGGCAGGAGCTATTAATCTTGCTGGGCAAACACCAATTATACTTGTAAATGACGGCCCAAGCATGGGTGGTTTTATTAACCCGTATACCGTTCCCTCGTCTGCATTTTGGAAATTAGGACAAGCTAAACCAGGTGACTCTTTTAATTTTATAGAAGTTTCAGTTGAAAAAGCTCAATCATTAAGAGCTGAACAGTCATTAATTTGTAGTGAAGAGAGTCTTTTGACACTTGGCAAAAATGAAATAGATAATAATGAAAAAAACAAAGAATTAAGCCCAATCAAGGTAATAGATTTTGATAAAAATAAGCTAGCCGAAAAAGAAAGGGTAAAAATGATGGAAAAAAAAGGCATAAAAAATATGAAAATTCGTTTTTTTAATTAATTATAGAATATGAAAGGAATAATTTAGAAAATGACAACTGAGGTAAAAACAACTGTTCCAGGTAATATATGGAAAGTATTAGTTAAAGTAGGAGATACTGTTAGACAAAATGACGATTTATTCATCATGGAAGTAATGAAAACTGAAGTACATCATAACTCACCTGTTGATGGAAAGGTTATACAAGTAAACATTCAAAATGACCAAGAAGCTGTTGAACCAGGTACTGTTGCGATTATTATTGAATAAAATATGAATTCTGAAAAAAAATTTATTACTAAATATTTAGATACAATAATCGAACTATCTAATGAAACTGGAATGTCTAAAAAAGAAGTGAGAACAATGTTGGATGTTACATTATTATATCAAAATCCTAAATTTATAAATTTCGATGAAATTAAAATAGAAATAAAAACATTTCTTACTATTAATGTTTTTTCTCTTATCTGTAAGTTGTAAATTTTATGAAAAAATTAACACTTTATAATGGTCCTAACTCACCATTTGGAAGAAAAACAAAAATAACAGCTATAGTTCTAGAAATTCCAATTGAAGAGAAGATAATTAAAATACAAGAAGCAGAATTTATAGATAATTTTAATCCATTAAGAAAAATTCCAACTCTAGTAATAGATGATGAACAAACAATAATTGATAGTGACAATATTTGTTTATATTTTGATAAAATTTCTAATAAAGAGACAATTTATATTTCAAAAAATTATTGGCAAGTAATGTCAATCATTTCAATTGCTAACGGTTTAATGGAAGCTGTTTTGGAAAGAAAAACAGAATTAATTAGACCATCAAATGAACAAAGTAAAAGTTTTGTCAAAAAACAAGAGGTCAGAGTTTTTAGAACTATTGATTGGTTAGAAAAAAATTGGAATAATTTTGAAAATACTAAAATTTCTATAGATCAAATATCTGTTGCCTGTGCTCTTGAATATACTAAATTTCGATTTACAGATAAATGGGCAAATAACTGTAAAAACTTAAATACTTGGCTTGAGGAATTTAACAAAAATAGTTTTATGGAACTAACAATTCCAAAAGATGCATAATAAATTATTTTAGCTAATCATAATAAAACATTGGAGCTTTTTTCCAATCTAGCCATGTAACTGGGTCGTGTCCCCAAACTACTTTTGCATTATAATCTTTAGCAACTTTTCTCAATTTTTTTACAGAGTCCGCTGCGTCTGATGCTGAAGCAACTAGTCCAGGTAAACATTTATCACACCAATGATCTCCTGTATAACAAGCGTCACCTGTAAATAGCATATGTCCAGTTTTTGGAAGATTTACCAGGACTGACTGATGTCCAGGTGTGTGTCCAGGTGTAAATATTATCTTAATAACTCCATCTCCAAAAACATCATAAAAATCTGTTTTTCTTCCCTGCAAAAACTTCCATCTAATATTTGGTTTATCAAAATCTGCTCTAACATAAGCAGGTTGTGAAAACCAATCTGGGTTAAATGCATAATCGTATTCTACTCTTTGTGTAATATGCGTAGCATTAGGAAAGTGTCCTATTGCTCCAGAGTGATCAAGATGTAAGTGAGTTTGAATAACATATTTAACATCTTCTGGATTTGTATTAACAGATTTAACTACTTCTTTGCACCATTCTGAGGCTTTCATCACAGGATCATAAGCCTCTACAACATTTCCCCAATGTTTATGCTTGTCTAAAGCTGCCTCAATTGGCATTCCTCCATCAATAATAACATCTCCCTCAGGGTGTTTTATTAAAAACCATGGTACAGGAATTTCATAGGCCTCTTCACCTTGATTCATTTTTATAAACTTTAATTTTGTTTTTATAGAACCAGTTTGAAACATATAAAGCTTAATTCCAGTATTAAACTTTGTTGTTTTCTCAAAAAAATCTTCTGACTTATTATTCATAATTTATTCTACCAGGCTGACTCATAAATGTTAAGAGCGTCATTTTCTGTAACCTCTCTTGGATTATTGACTAATAAACGAGTTTGTTTCATTGCATCAGATGCCATTTTTTTACACGCCTCTTTTGGAATATTCACTTCTCTTAATCTTTGAGGCAGCCCAATTTTTTGCGATAAATCCTCTAACCTATCAATAAATTCCTTGCACACTGCTTGGTTACCTTTTGCAGTGTCAATATCTGGAAAAATAAATGGTGCTAATTCTGCATAATTTTTTGTTGTTTGAGCATCAACACTATTAAATCTTAAAACATATGGAAGGACTAATGAGTTTGACAATCCATGAGACACATGAAAAGTACCTCCAATAGGATAGGCAAGAGCATGGACTGCTGCGACAGGTGAATTTGCAAATGCTTTTCCAGCTAACATTGCCCCAATTAACATGTTACCTCTGGCTTCAATATTAGATCCATCAAATACAGCTTTTTCTATTGAGCCAGATAAAAGTTTTAACGCTTCAATAGCTAACATTTTAGAAATTGGATTATTATTTTTGTTTGATGAAGTATATGCTTCTATAGCATGCACCATAGCGTCAATTCCCGTTGCTGCAGTTGTGTGTGCAGGCAATCCAATTGTTAAATCTGGATCTAAAATTGCAATATCTGGTAAAATTATTGACGACGAAACTCCTTTTTTTTCTTCTTCTCCAACAGTTATGATGGATATAGGTGTTACTTCAGAACCTGTTCCAGCTGTAGTTGGTATTAAAACCAATGGTAATCTTGGACCCTTAGCATTTGAAACACCCCAAATTTCTTCTATATCTTCATTTGAACCTAAAATTAAAGAAGTTAATTTAGCTATATCCATCGAAGATCCACCCCCAAATCCAATAACACCTGTAGCATTAATTTTTTTTCCAGCATCTATAGAGTTAACAAGTGTTTTGATAGAAGGATCAGCTTCAACATCATCAAATACCTCAACTATTGATGAATGCTTGTTTAATTCACTTAATGCTGGTTGAGTTAAGTTTAATGTCATCAAACCTTTGTCAGTAATAAACAAAATATTTGGCCCCAACTTTTTAGAGATTTCTTCTACACATGTTTTTGACATCCCACTTCCAAATCTAATTGCCGAAGTGGTGTTAAATATAAAATTATCGATATTCATAATTATTAAACGTAATAAACATAAAAGATTATTGAAAATATAGCTAGGCCTATTAATATTAAGATCCAACCATAACCAGTTCCTAAATTATCTAAATAATTTTTTTCTCCAGAAACTTCATCGGGATGTTTGTAAAGATCTCCAGATTGTATTGGTCTATTTGGTAAAGTTGATAAATCCATTTTACTTGCTAAGAACCAAATTAAACCAATTCCAAAAAACCACCATATTAGTTGATAACCCCATAATGAAGGTATTTTTAAAATCCATGAATCATAGCCCGCATCTGGAGCACCAAAAAAATTATTTCCAAGAACTTGCCCAGGTCCAACCCCAAAAAATAACCAAATTAGAGTAATAACATATGCAAATGATCTAAGTTTTGTTCTGCTTGGATGTAGTCCCATATTTTCATTTAAAAAATTATGAAATTTTTGACGATAATCTCTATCATTATCTATTTTTATTATTGATGAAAAAGCAGAAACTGAAAAACAAATAAATACATTAAATAATAAACCCCATATTCCAGAATGAATTGTTAATGGCCACCTTCCCCAAGGCAACCTATTTCCTGAAATTTGCTGTCCAATAGTTTCTGTTAAAATAACAATTATTATTCCAATTATTATTCCAGATATTGCAGCACCTCTTGTTATCCAAGGAAACCAAACAAGACCCAGTAAAACAATTAAAAATTGAAATGCTATAGAAATTGAAATACCACTAAAAATAATCATTGCTGGTTTTGCAAATGTAGCTAAATAAAGAGATGCTAAAAATATTAACATCATAATTATTCGAGCTGCTCTCCGCTCTTTTTCCCAGCTCATATTCTGATTTACATAAGCCTTATAAAAATCTCTAGTAATAATACTACCTGAGGTCATCAAAAGAGATGCTGCAGTAGACTGAAGTGCAGCAATCAGTCCGACTGCTAATAAACCAGTTAACCATAAAGCATGGTTATCCATTAAATTCATAATGTGATAAACAATTGATGAATGATCACTGTTTGAAATTTCTGGCAAAAGTTTATCAATAGAAAAACCATTGCTGTTTACTTCAGCATTGGCTCCCAATAAACTTGCTCCAATTCCTTGAAAAGTTGTAAATATAAACAATAATAAACCAACAACAACTGCTGAACCCCATATCTGATAATAAGAAAAAACCTTTGGGTGTTTAGCTGTGTAACTCAACATTGAAAATGAAGGTGAAAGAATTATTCCCATAAAAGAAATTGTAAATGTAAAAATCATCATTGCAGTCCAGGGTCCCCCTACTGCCTCGTTTTTTCCTAGACCTGCTACCCATTGTATAACACCGGGTAATGCAAAATAACTGTTATAATCACCTCCTCCATACCCATTTGTATTTCCCCAAAAACTAATTTTTGAACTTGCTATTTTTGCTAAAGATTTTCCAAAAATTTCAATATCTCCTATAAAAGAATAAGTGATTAACCCCAAAATAATAACTGTTAAAAAATAGAGCCATGATTGAACTACTCCTACACTAAAAATAGATTTAAAACCTCCTCTTGTGACATAGAATAATACAATGGTGGAAATTACCCACATTCCTAGTTCTCTAGATACATACTCGCCAGTTAAAATATTTACAAGATAGCCTGTTGCACCAAATAAAACAGCTAGTAAAGGTACTGCGAAAAAAAAAGTTACTAGAACAGAAATAATACGAATTGTATCACTCTGATAGTAATCGTAATACATTTCACCAGGAGTAATATAACCAAACTTTCTGCTTAACATCCATTGTCTTTTAAAAAAAAATATACTTCCTAAAGGAACAGTTATGGCAATAAATGCTGTTCCAACATATTGAAAACCATCGTGATAAATAAGACTAGTTTGAGAAATTACAGTTAAACCTGCAAACGTAGCAGCTGTGGCAGCAAAGAAAAATACCCAAGAAGAAATGTTTCTATTTGCTAAATAATAATTTTCTGGATTATCAGAATTATATCTTGAACCTCTTACACCCCAAAAAAAACAATATGCTGCGTATAATAGTATAAATATAAATAACCAAACTGATTTTTCAGACATAATTTTATTCTTTTAGCTCAACCTCAATAAAAGAATATGGAAAACTGTTATTATTAAATACATTATGCTTTATTCCTTTTTCTCTGTAATAAGCGCCACCTTTTGTTAGTTTTGAGATTGTTTCATTATTATTATTATCTATTACTTTTAATTCTCCATCAAGCATCGGTACTACGATATAATTATATTCATGAGTATGATGGCCAGTACTATCTCCCACATCAAAAGACCATTCCGTCACTATAGTCTTATCATTTTCTATAAGGACTTTTGACTTAGCCATATCGTAGATCCTTTTGTTTGGTTAAGTGCAGCGTCTAGGCGCTGTTTCACCTTTTTCTTTTTTAATTCTTTCCGCTTCTTCTTGGGCTTCTTTAATTGATGAGAAAGCTTTATCCTCAAATATAATAAATGGTTTAGCTCTATCAGCGTTTAGTTGAGCAACACACCATTCTTTTCCAGGCTTGGTGCACATAACCATATATGCTCCTGGTATAGGTCCATATTTTCGGTTATTTAATGTGAATAGACTTTTGGCCAATTCATTAAGTTTATCTTCATCTAAATTTCCTAAAGCATTTTTTTCTAGATCATTTGGTGGAGTTTTATTATCTGATCCTAGAATACTTTTACCACCTGTTCCCTCTGGTCTAGTAAATTGATTGCTCATTATGGTAATGGTCCATCTTTTAAAAATCCTCTAATTGCGTTTTCCAAAATTTTAGAGACATTATTATTGTAATTATTGTAAGACAAACTTCCACACCAAGAAAGTGATCCTGGAGCAAACAAGGCTCCATCGTTAGGTGTTTTGTAATAAATCATATCAGCTCTAACCATAGGATTTTCGGTACCCCCACCATAATATCCTCTAACAGTAAAATGAATTTCTTCATTCACTTGCATCATTAAATTTGTGTGATTTTCTGACCTTGCTAATAGATATGCGTTATGAGGTGTCCCAAATTCTAGATCGTACCTATCAAGCTCAAGTCCTGCTGCACCTCCACCAACTAAGCCAAAATCTCCTATTACTTCATCTTTGCCAACACCATCAAAAATCCAAGAGCACTCAGGTCTCTCGCTATCTGGAGATCTTTTATAATATGAACTAACGTCAAAACCATAAGCAGTAAAAGTTAATCCACAAACTTTTGATGGTATTCTTCCTCTAGCTCTCCACATCCCTCCATACTTTCCATCAAAGGCGTTATTATATTCACCTGGATTTGCTGTCCATGCTCTAGTACCAGCCTCTCCTTTTCTTACCTCAATAATATTTGGATTATCAGGATGATACTCACTAACCCAATAAAAACCATCTGAACCTAAGTATATCCATCTTCCACCATTAAGTTGATACTGTTCATAAGCTGCTAGCATTTTTTCAGAACTATATTCAGGATGCGAACCTGTTAAAACACATTTATATCTATTTAATAACTCAACACCCTCTAAGTGTAAGTCTTCATCAGTAACAACATCAAAATCAAAATTTTTTTCTTCTAGCCAATCAGTTAAATGTAAATCTGCATTAAGTTGCCATAGAGATGGTGATAACCAGTGTCTATATTTTGGTCTCATATTCAAAATAGGTCTTAGTCTTGATGAAATTGCAACACCACTTCCATCTGAATGTTGAGAATAAGTTGATAAACCATATTCTCTGTGTTCATTTAAATACAAATCTGAAGCTGACATAACTGGCACTTTTCCAGCCAATAATTGAGCTACTACTGAATTTGTACCAAGGTTGTCATTTGAATAAGCTATGTAACTATTTGTTGGTAAAACAAATAAAAGATCTGAAGTAGTTTTGCCTTTAGGAGGTTTAATAACGAAAGGTATAAAGTCCTCTGTCTCCGCTGAGTCTTCACCATTTATTCTTAATCTTGCTGCATAAACTCCACTTCTAATTTTGTCAGGTACTTTATATATAAAGTCTACATCCCATCTTGCATCATCAATATCATCATCATGAAAATGAATAGCACCATATTCTTCTGGTTTATGATGGAACACCATTTCATCTGCAGTCCAATTATATCCTGTCATAGCTCTGCATGGTAAATTTATAATAAAGCCATTAAGATGATTAGATGTCATATCAACAATTAAAGTTGAAGCCATATTCTTTGTAATATTAGCATGAAAATCCCAAGCTCCTATAACTTCAGATCTTAACTCGGAAGTACATCCACCAAAACCTCTGGCTAAAGACTCTATTTCTGATTTTGATAAAGCTTTTTTACTAAGTCTTGGCCTATCTATTTTACCATTATAAGTTAATGTTTGCTCTGGTAGTTCAATAGGGCTAGTAGCTTCTTTATAATGTCCTCCAAAAATATGTCTCCCAGATTTATCATTCGATGTACATGCGGCCATTAAAAAAGGAGCATCGTTTGCACGGGGTTTCAAATTACTTATAGATTCTACATAAGCAGTTGTTTCGTCAGCAGGGTGCAGCAGTGACATACCCAGTCCACCATTAGTAGGTGTAACACAAGGTTCTTGATATAATTTTAATTTTCCTGTGTCAGCATCATAAGTAGCTGCCACCAAATACCAAACTTTTCTCATTAATTTCTTTTCGCTTGAAACTGAAGTCGTTTGCCCTCCTCCGTCTCCAATCATTACAGATAAACAGCTATTTTCATCTATGAATAACCCATAACCACTTTGGGTTTTTTCATTCCACTTGGTTAAAATTCCTTGTTTACCTTTGTCTGGTGTTGTGGGAAAGATATAAGCCTGTAGAGTAAAGCTTGTTGTGTTTAACCTTTCATCTTGAGGTATTACAACATAAGAACCGCCATGAATTTTTTGATTTTTTCCTTGATAATTTCTATTACACTCAGCACCTATTTCTTCTTCTTTATATCCAGGTCCTTCAGGATTTGTATCTCCATGAATTAATCTTACAATTTGAACTTCATAATTTTCATTTTTTTCAGAATTAACATAAAATTTAATCTCTTCACCTGGAAAAGATGTGTACTTATCACTATATCCAGTAATTCTTAACATTGTTTAAACCTCTTAGTTTTAATCATTGTCCATGTCTTTCTAAAAGATCTAAAATTCTTTTTAAAAAAATTGCATGTTCGACAGCTTCTTCAGAAGAAAAAGATTCTTCTAAAATTTCAACAGGATCTCCTCTTACTCCAGTAACTATTCCTATTCTGTAATCTTCAAAATCTTTTTTACATACTGTCACGTATTTTTTAATTGCCATTGGTTGTCTTCTAAGTTTGTCTAGAACAATTTGAAGCTCTTTACTGTGTTCAACCATTGGCTGACCTTTGTGAGGTTGCGCTGCTCTACCAACAGGAGTAGCTCTATGCTCTTCTATTAGTTTATTTCTCATTTTTTCATCTCTTAATAATGGCAAAACATATTTTTCAGTTATAAAGTCATCAGTGCTTGTGTGACCAAGATTAAGTTGAACTCCTGTTTTATTTTTTTCCATATTACCTTCCAGTAAACAAATTACTTATTGGTCCTTTCTTGAATTATTTTTAGAGCTTCTATTAAATAAACTCTAAATAGCTCATGATTTTCACTCATTGGAAAATGTCCTATATCTGGCATTTCAATATAAACTCCACCTTTAATTTGTCTCGCTGTATTTTCAGTTGCTTCTGGTGGTGTTAAATAATCATAAGTTCCAGTCATCATAATTACTGGACATTTGTGTCCATCAATATTCTTCAATTCATTTCTTAAGTCATGGTCAACAGAATAAAAGTATAAGTCACCTTTGAATGCCTCAGAGCCTTGAGTGTAATAATGCCATGTTAACCACCTATCTCTTTCCGGTGATTGAGGTGCCATTAAATCCCATGTTCCACTTCCACAAACTTGTGCTGCATTAGCATGTGGATGTCTCCACCAATCTAAATAGAAACCTGGTGCATGATCAGCTGCCTCAACAGGAATAACTGCTCTAAATTTGTTAGGATAACGAAGAGCTAATTGTAAAGCTACATTTCCTCCAAAAGAAGATCCCATAAAGATAGGATTTTTTAAATCTAATGCTTCACATAATTTAATTATAAAATTACAATAATGTTCTGCAGTTAGTTTATACTCTTCTTTCCAAAATTCTTTGTTATGTGGTGGATCAGATTTACCATGTCTAGGTAAATCATATGCTATTACATTGTAATTTTTTAAAATTTCCTCATCTTCAAGAAGTCCTCGCCATTGATGATTATGACATCCAGCAGTATGTTGGCAAATTAATGGTATACCTTTTCCATTTTGAAGATAAAAAACTTTATATTCACAATCATCTACCTCAATAGTAACATAACGTCCAACTACACTGTGATGCTTTACCATTTTTGTTCTCCCTTTAACTCAAAAAAACTCATTTTAAACTGGAACTCCTGATTTTCTTAATAATTCAAATTGAACAGTAAAATTTCTTAAATTTTTCATTAAGATTAAATGATTGCCTTCTATTTTTAAATCTTTTCTAAAACTTGCTGACCAAATACCATGATACATAGGTTTTGGTATAGGTTGACTAAATTCTTTCCAAGTGTTTGCAGAAGCTCTTAAAGCAAAATCATATGGGTCTAATGGGCCTGGGTTAGTATTAATATTTTTTACCTTTCCATCATGCATTTCTATAATGACTTTTGCTTTTTCCATATCAAACATAAATGAGCACGAATAATATTTTGCCATTGCTGCAATAGTTTCATCGCTATTTGTAAGATCTTCATACTTTTTTGCCCAATTATTTAAATCACTACTCATATATTTTTAACTCTTTATTTAGAACCTTTGGATCCTTTGGTTGGATCATTGTCAAAATTCATATGATAATCTTTTTTTGGATTCTCATAATCACCCAAGATATTTCTAATATTACTTATTTCTCCCGGTGCCATTCCAATTTCTTTAAGCAAACTATCTAGGAAAGGTTGATGAGCTCTATAACGTAACGCAGAACTAACTACATTGTCAGCTAAATTTCCACTTCTTCCAGATCCACTCGCACCATCAGATGCTTCTCCATTGCCTCCGCCTCCACCACTAGATGTACCGCTAAAACCTGGTAAGCCATTAACATCAACAATCTTGATATCACCAATATTAGCCATTGGTTTAACACTTTCTCTAATTATAGACTCAATTTTATCAGCAAGTTTTAATCTTAATGCACTTCTTCTACTTGCATCACTTCTTAGATTTTCAGCTGAATTTAATGCTTCTTTACCTGCAGCATCAATTTCATATCTTAATTTTGCAGCCATAGTTGCATGTCTATCTTGCTCGGCTTTTGAAGCTGCTGTAATAACATCAACTTTTTTAATTCCTTGAGCTTTCTCAACATATCTAGCAGAATTAGCTTTCTCTTCTGCTTCTATAGCTTTAGCTCTAGAATTTTCTTCCTCAGCTTTAGATTTTAAAACCTGTTTAGACTTATTAATTACTTCCAAGTTTTTTTGGTGTTCTTCAATACTTAATCTTTTAGCTTTTTCTATATCAAGAAGCCTTACAACTCTCTCTGACTCTATTCTATGCGAGTCAATATTTTTTTGCTGTTCAATTTTTGCATTTTTAATTTGTTGCTCTGAGATAATTTGAGCTTCTTCAGCTTCCTTTTGTCTTGCAGATTGTTCTTTTATTATTTCTGCTTTTTCTTGAGCACGTTTGATGTCAACTTGTCTTTGTTTTTCAAGTCGTGCATATTCGCTTTCTTTATCAAGGTTTAAAATTTTAACTTCAGTTTCTAAATCTTTTTGTCTTATTTCAAACGCTGAATTTTTTTCCAATTCATTTTGCTCTTTTCTACGTTTTTCAATTTCTTCAATAAGTCTTGTTTCTGTTAATTTTCTTTCAACTTCAATTACTTGATTTTGAGAAATTCTTGCAACTTCAATTTGTTCTTGACTTCTTATTTCTGCTTCTTCTGCTTCTCTTTCTTTTTCAGCTTTTTCTTTTATTGTTTCGGTCTTTTCTTTAGCTCTTTGTATGGCTATTTCTCTTTCTTGTTGATACTTAGAAAATTCTTCATTCTTTTTAATCTCTAATTCTTTTTGAATAGTTTCTAGATTTTTATTTTCAATCGAAATTTTCGTATCTTGAGTAATATCGTTTCTCTTTTTCTTTCTAGACTCTATTTGCTCAGTTAATTGGGTTAAACCTTGAGAGTCAAAAGTATTAGCAGGATTAAACATTTCTATCGGTGCTTGATCAAGTGATATGATAGAAACAGTTTCAAGTGCTAATCCTGTGTGCCCTATTGATTCGTTTGCAATTTTTGCAACCTCTTTAACAAATTGTCCACGATTTTCTTGTATTTCATCTAGTGTCATTTTTGCAGCAACTTCCCCAAGAGCATCAGCAAAACGACCAGCCACAACTTCTTTTAAATGTTCTGGGTCAAGAGTTCTATTACCCAAAGTTTGTGCCGCAGTTGAAACTGCTTTAGCTTCTGGTGGAACTTTTGTAAAAAATTCTGTAACAAGTTCAGCTCTCATTCTATCTTTTGTAATTAAAGATTTGTCACCTGCTCTTTTTATATTTAAACTTAGAGTACGCATTCCAACTTGAGTAATATTATGAATTATTGGTAGGACGAATGCTCCGCCAGAAATAACAACTTTTTCTCCTAACATTCCAGTTCTCACAAAAGAAACTTCTTTTGATGATCTTCTGTAAAGCCAATGTAATAAGTAAACTATAATTGCTATAGCTAGTGCAACTAAAATTATACCTGCTATAATGTCTGCTCCTTTAGTCATATATTATTCCTCCTTAATTCTGATTACCTTTCTTCGTATCCTCTAAAGCTGCGCTATAAATTATCATTCCAAAAATAATTTTGTTTAATACATCAGCTAAATTGTAAATTATGTTTAAACTGTTAATATTTGCTCCACCCGCAAGGTGTTCTATAAAGTATCCAATGTGATATATTGAAAAACCAATTGTAATTATTAGCCTATTTGCAAAAAATGCCATTTGAACTCGCTCATTATTGCAGGATGCATTTGCTCGCCCTGCATCTCCCATATAAAGCTCTCCAATGATATAAAGCCATCCAACAATTCCTACCAAGAAACCAAGGGTTACACTCATGTAACCATAAGCACCTAAAAGC
>Ga0209425_10001704_pt1 | contig 25602 bp, 23 predicted proteins | sample COG_05_FD_184749 | JGI IMG/M metagenome (GOLD analysis project Ga0209425, IMG submission 184749) | Pelagic Microbial community sample from North Sea - COGITO 998_met_05 (SPAdes) (version 2) | ecosystem: Environmental > Aquatic > Marine > Neritic zone/Coastal water | place: Helgoland, sampling...
AAATTAGAGGTGAGCCACACAACATTATTGAAAAAATAATAGAAGAATTTAGATTTAAAACACCTCCTGGTTTGCCACCTATCTGTTCATTAATTTCAGGTTATTTTTCTTACGACTCAATTAGATATGTTGAAAAAATTCCAAATAACTGCAAAAATGACTTAAAACTTCCAGACGTCAGATTATTAAGACCAAGAACATTGGTTATACATGACAATCTTAAAAAAAGAATTTTTTATATTATAAACATCTTTAGTGATGAAAAAATTTCAAATTATAAAAAAAAGTATTTTGATATTGAAAATGAAATTAATAATTTGTTGATACAGGCATCTCTAATAAAAACTAATTTATATAATCGTGTTAAAGATAATATTAAAATTAAATCGAATACTTCAAAAAGCAAGTTTTTGAAAATGGTTAATAAAGCTAAAGAGTACATTAAAATTGGGGATATCTTTCAAGTAGTTTTAAGTCAAAGATTTGAAGCAGATTTATCTAAAAAACCATTAGAAATATATAAGAAGTTAAGAGTCACTAACCCATCTCCATTTATGTATTTTTTTAACTTTGAAGATTTTCAAATAATAGGAGCTAGCCCTGAAATTTTAGTTAGATTAAGAGATAACAAGATCACCGTTAGACCAATAGCTGGCACTAGACCTAGAGGTAAAAATTTTAAAGAAGATAATTTTTTTGCTAAGGATTTATTGAATGATAAAAAAGAACTGTCTGAACATTTAATGTTACTTGATTTGGGTAGAAATGATGCTGGTAAAGTTTCTAAAATTGGCACTATCAAAGTTACAGAAAGTTTTATGATCGAAAAATATTCTCATGTAATGCATATAGTTTCCAATGTAATTGGTGTTTATAATAAGAAATTTTCAAAATTTAAATCATTACTTGCAGGTTTTCCAGCAGGAACAGTTTCTGGAGCACCTAAAATTCGAGCTATGGAAATAATCGATGAACTAGAAACTACAAGAAGAAAAGTTTACGCTGGTGGTATTGGTTATTTTTCTGCTAATGGTGAATTTGATACATGCATCGCCTTAAGGACTGCTGTTGCTAAAAATAAAAAATTTTATGTTCAAGCAGGTGCGGGCATTGTAGCTGATAGTAAACCAATTAAAGAATATGAAGAAACTGTCAATAAAGCAAAAGCACTAATGAATGCTCTAAAATAATGAAAATTATATTAATAGATAATTACGATAGTTTTACATTTAATGTATATCATTATATATCATCGTTAGGAGTTAACGTTGAAGTTTTTAGAAATGATAAAATTACTGATAAACAAATAATAAAAAATAAATATGATAGCATTGTTATATCACCGGGTCCTGGAAATCCAAATCAATCCGGAAATTGTATCAAGATAATAAAATCTTTATATAAAAAAATACCTATATTAGGTATTTGCTTAGGTCATCAAATTATTGGACAGGTATTTGGTTCAAAGATAATTCAAGCAAAAAAACTAATGCATGGAAAAACAAGCACAATAAAATCTAATAAAATTGGTATATTAAAAAACCTTCCCGTTAAATTTGAAGCTACCAGATACCACAGCTTGATTATTGAAAAAAAAACACTTTCCAGTGAACTTGAAATTACCGCTGAAACAGAAGATGGGATTATTATGGGTGTAAAACATAAAAAATATAATATTCATGGTGTTCAATTTCATCCTGAAAGTATAAAAACTACTATTGGTATAAAGATATTAAAAAATTTTATAAATTATAAAAATTGATGGAAAAATATTTAGAAAAGTTAAAAAATAAAGAGAATTTATCTTTTACAGATAGTAAAGCAGCATTTGAAATACTAATGGATGGTAAAGCTTCAGATGACGAAATATTTGACTTTTTAACTCTACTATCAGCAAAAGGTGAAGTTTCTGATGAAATCGCTGGTGGTGTTTATGTATTAAGAAATAAGTCTAAAAGAGTTAACGTTAAGAATTGTGTTGATACCTGTGGAACAGGTGGAGATGGCATGAATACACTAAATATATCTACTGCTTCAGCATTATTATTATCTAGTATGGGTATCAAAATAGCGAAACACGGTAATAAAGCAGTTTCGTCTAAATGTGGATCAGGCGATGTTTTAGAAGCCTTGAATATAAAAATTGATTTAGAACCTAAAGATATTGAAAAACAAATTGATAAAAATAATTTTGGTTTTATGTTTGCACCAAATTATCATAGTGCAATGAAATTTGTTGGACCAGTAAGAAAAAAAATTGGTAAAAGAACAATATTCAATATGATTGGACCTCTAAGTAGCCCTGCCTTAGTTGATAGACAGGTTGTTGGTGTTTTTAAGAAAAATTTGTTAAAAATTTTTGCTGATGCTCTTAAAAATTTAAATATTCAATATGCTTGGATTGTTAATAGTGAAGATGGTTTAGATGAAATATCACCTTATGCCAAAACAAATGTTGTTCAATTAAAAAATGGTGAAATTTCAGAAATAATAATAGATCCTAAAAAATTAAATATTGATACAAATAAATTTGAAGATCTATTGGGTGATGATGCAAAATTCAATGCAGGTAAAATGATAGATATATTTAAAGGTGAAGATAATGACTTTTCAAAGGCTGTTTGTTTAAATGCTGCGGCAGGACTTATGGTTGCAGAAAAATGTTCAGACTTTAAAGATGCCTATGATTCTGCAAGGTTACATATATTATCTGGTAAAACATTTAAAAGTTTAAAAAATATACAGAATGTCTGAAAACATTTTAGAAAAAATAATAAAAAAGAAGATTGATCGTATTGATTTGTTAAAAAAAACAATTTCATTAAACACTTTGGGTATAAGAATAAATGAAAATAAATCATTTATAAATTTTAAAGATAAAATACAAAATAATATTAATAATAATAGAATTTCTCTAATTGCTGAAATTAAAAAAGCCAGCCCTTCTGCTGGTTTGATATTGGAAAATTATGACCCTTTAAATATAGCTAAAATTTATAACAATAATAAAGCTACCTGTTTATCTGTACTTACAGAAGAAGATTTTTTTTTAGGTAATCTAATTCATGTTAGTAAAATAAAAGAAAAAATAAAACTTCCTGTTCTTTGTAAGGATTTTTTTGTTGATAAATTTCAAGTTCATCTTGCAAAAAGTTATGGGGCTGATGCTATATTGATAATATTAGCTGGTGTCTCTGATGAACTTGCAAATGAATTATATGAAGAAGCCTTAAAACTTAATATGTCTATTATTGTCGAAGTGCATACAGTTGATGAAGCCAAAAAGGCCCTTAACTTTAAAGAAGCCCTAATAGGAATTAATAATAGAGATCTTAAAACTCTTACGACAGATATAAATACAACCTACGATATTCATGATATCCTTATCAAACATACTGGACCTTTAATTTCTGAGAGTGGCATTAAAACCAAAGAAGAACTTTTAGATCTAAAAGATAAAACAAATATTAAAACTTTTTTAATCGGTGAATCACTTTTAAAAAATTTAGATAATAATTCAATTTTTTCAGTTCTTTGATGAAAAAACCCTTTATTTTAAAGGATTTTTAGCTATTGTTTATTTAGAAGAACTTTTGTAGAACATATTTTGTACGATATTTGTTCTTATGCTAACTAAAAAACAAAAAAACCTGCTTTTATTTATCAACAAGAAGTTGAGAGCATCTGGTGTCTCCCCTTCTTATGAAGAAATGAAAGACTCATTAAATTTGAAATCTAAATCTGGAATTCATAGGTTGATAAGTGCATTAGAAGAAAGAGGATTTATCAAAAGATTAGCACATAAAGCAAGAGCTTTAGAGGTAATAAAACTTCCAGAAACAGCTTCAGCTAATGACATTTATAACAGTTTTTCACCAAGTGTGATTAAAGGTGGTTTAGATGAAGAAAAAACTAATTCAGAAGATTTAGAAATCCCAGTTCTAGGTAAAATTGCAGCAGGAACTCCTGTCGAAGCTATACAAAATGAAGTCTCTAGAATACCTCTTCCAAGTAACCTTGAAAAAAATGGACAATATTTTGGTTTAAAAGTTCAAGGTGACTCAATGATAGAAGCTGGTATTAATGAGGGTGACACTGTGATTATAAAAAGATCTGATACTGCAGATAATGGTAAAATTGTTGTTGCCTTAATAGATGAACATGAAGCTATGCTAAAAAGAATTCGACGAAAAGGCAAAACCGTAGCGCTAGAAAGTGCTAATAGAAACTATGAAACTAAAATATTTGGTCCTGATAGAGTTAAAGTACAGGGTGTTTTAGTATCTTTATATAGAAACTTTTAGCAAAATAGTCTAAACATTTTCAATGAAAAAAGTAGCAACAAGATTTGCTCCATCCCCTACTGGGCCCTTACATATAGGTGGTGTGAGAACAGCATTATTTAATTGGTTATATTCAAAAAACCAAAAAGGTAATTTTTATCTAAGGGTAGAAGATACAGATAAAGAAAGATCAAAAGACGAATACAAAGATCAAATAGTTAAATCTCTAAATTGGATTGGCATTAACTATGATGGAGAAGAATATATTCAATCAAAAAAAGTTGAAGAACATATAAAAGTAGCAAATGAATTACTTAAAAATGGTCATGCATATAAATGTTATTCTTCGAGTGAAGAAATAGAAGAACAAAAAAAAAGAGCAAAACAAAAAAAAATTCCTTACATCTATGATAGAAAATGGAGAGATAAAAAAGAAACTGAAGCTCCAAAAGATATCAAACCAGTTATACGATTTAAAAGTAAAATAAAAGGAACATCTTTATTAAAAGATTTAGTTCAAGGTGATGTTGTAATAGATAATAATACTATTGAAGATTTTATTATTTTAAGAAAAGATGGAACTCCAACATATAACTTATCCGCATCTGTGGATGACCGTCAAATGAATATGACACATATAATTAGAGGTGATGACCATAAAATAAATACTTTTAAACAAATGCAGATTTATCAAGCTATGAATTGGGAATTACCATCTTTTGCACATATACCTTTGATACACACAATAGAAGGAAAGAAATTATCAAAAAGAGATAATGCTTCTACATTAGATGATTATTCCAAAATTGGCATTATGCCAGATGCTTTAAGAAATTATCTTCTTAGGTTAGGATGGTCTTATAAAGATAAAGAAATATTTTCTTTAGATGAAAGTATTAAACATTTTAATCTTGAAGGAATCGGTAAATCTCCATCTAAGCTAGATGTGAGTAGAATTTTATCAATGAATGAATACTATATAAAAAGTATAGATGAGAAAGATTTATTTAATCAACTAACTGATTACTGCAAATTATATAAAAGTGAAATCAAATCAGATAAGAAAGATAAAATTGAAAAATCTCTAACTTTTTTAAAAAATAAAGCTAAAACTCTAGAAGATATTTTCAATAATGCTCAATATATCATCGTAGATGAGGTTAATTTTAATCAAGAAGATTTTAAATTGATTGATGATAAAGCTAAAAAAATTATTTCAGATTTTAATACCCAATTTAATAATGTTGATAAGTTAAGTAAAGAAATGTTGGAGCCAATAGTAAATGAGCTAATTAAATCAAATGACACTAATTTTAAAGGTGTTGGGCAGCCTTTGAGAATAGCTTTAACAGGATCGAAATTTGGCCCAGGCATTTATGATATAATCATATCCCTAGGTAAAGAAGAGGTTAAAAAAAGATTAAAGGTAATTAGATAAGATGGTTGCTACTTTTTGTGATGAAGAGGTTTCTAACTTTATATTCTTAAGAGTTTTGTTTATTTCATCGAGCTGAGTTTTAATTAATTTTGGATGACTAAGAAGATAATTTACTGAATTGTATATTTCCTTTGAATTACATTCACTTTGTAATAGCTCAGGAATAATTTCTTTATTATTTATAATGTTTATGATGTTTGCAAATTTTATTTTAACTAAAGATTTCATTATCAAGTAATTAATCATATTAATTTTATAAATTATAATTGATGGTACGTTTGCATTACAAATTTCAAGAGAAACAGTTCCTGATTTTGCTATAGCAAATACAGAATTTGATAAAATTTGAGATTTAATGTTATCATCAGAAATTACTTGAAAATCATCTAAAGAGCTTTTTTTCAAAAAATTAACTATTGTTTGTTTATCTTTATCGGTAGCATGAAAAATGTAATTAAAGTTATTTGACTTTTCTTTCATTAATTTAATAAAATCACATAAAATCGGCAATAGAACATTGAGTTCAGAATTTCTACTGCCAGGAAATATAGATATGATCTTTTTGTCCTTATTTATTAAAGGGGATAATTCCAATTTAGTTTTTTTATTATTTTCAAGCAATGGATGGCCAACAAAAGTATTAAGAATATTTTCTTTATCAAAGTATTTTTTTTCAAAATTAAATAAAAGTAAAAAATGATCTATAAACTTTTTAAACTTCTTAACCCTACCTTCACGCCAGATCCATACTTGAGGGGCTACATAATGAATAGTTTTAATTTTATTATTAATTTTTTTAACTCTTTCAGCCACCCTTAAAGTAAAATCGGGACTATCAACACTAAATAATATATCTGGTCTAAATTTAATAATTTCATCAACAGTTTTGTTAATTTTATTTTTAATCTTAAAAATATTTAAAAAAACACTTGTAAAGCCCATGAATGTAATTTCTTTTAAATCAAAAATAGATTTAATACCTAATGAATTTAAATTTGATCCACCAACACAAGAATACTCAATATCTGAGTTATATTGCATTAGTTTTGATATAACTTTTGACGCCAATTTATCTCCAGAAGGTTCACCTGTAAGTATGAAAATTTTTTTCATATGGTTTTTATAAAAATTTTGTTTTTATTTGCAAAGTCTATGCATTTTTTTTTATCTAAAAATATATTCTGATTAGATTTTAAAACTATACCTTTCAAATTATATTTTTTACAATCTTTAAGGGTATCTAAACCTATCGTTGGTAAATCAGCACGCAAATCTTGTTTTTTCTTTGGAAATTTAATTAAAATACTTCCAAAGTCTTTAATCTTATTAATAGATTGAATCATTTTTTTTGTCCCTTTTAATGATTCTTTTTTAATTATATTATCATTTTTAATGATAAGACCCTGAACATGATTGTGTGCATTTAAATTATTTAAATATTTTATTCCTTTTTTTATATTAATGAGATCTTTTTTATTAGGTTTTATTTTAGTAAAAATTCCCCTTTTTAAAGTCAGTTCTGGGTTAAAAAAATTAGATTTAATAACTTTAATTTTATTTTCATTTAAAATTTTAATTAATTCTTTCAAAATTGCTGCATCACCTAATTTTGAAGCTTTGATAATTCTTGGTAAGTAATAAACTCCTTTTATATCAAATTTAAGATTTATGATTTTTGGTTTATCAATTCTTCCTGCAAATAAAACTTTTTTACATTTTTTTTTTTTAATTAAATCTAGAATTTTACCAAATTTACCAATGCTAACGAAATGACTATTCTTATCTCTTTTAAAAATATTTTTTTTAGTTAGGTCTATTATAAAATATTTATTTCCTTTTTTTCTTATTTTACTTAATATTTTTTTTGGAAAATCTGTACTACCTAGAAATAATCCAATCATCTTACTTTGAGTGTGGCGTACAAATAGGCCTTTTTTTATCTCTATTAATGAATTCAATAACTTCTTGAACTAGAGGATTGTCTGTAAATTCACCATTTAATTTATTTAAGTTTTCACTTAGTCTTTCACTTTTAAATATCTCTTTATATGCATTTGTAAGGCCTATTATTTCTTTGTTTGCTACTTTATTTCGTCTTAAACCAACAACATTAATACCATTTAAGTAATTTCTATTACCTGTAGAAAGACCATAAGGAATAACATCTCTGGAAACTCCAGTCATTCCACCTATCATTGCCATTTTGCCTATTCTTGTAAACTGTTGAATGCCACAATTACCTCCAATTATTACCTTATCCTCTATCTCGGCATGGCCAGCAATTGCTGCGCTGTTTGCTATTACTATATAGTTGCCAATAATACAATCATGGGCAATGTGCGCACCAATCATAATTAAGTTATCGCTGCCAACTTTTGTAATTCCACCACCTTGTTTAGTCCCTGGATTAATTGTAACATACTCTCTTATAATATTTTTTTTACCTATTGTTAATTTTGTTTTTTCACCTTGGTATTTCATATCTTGGGGATCATTACCAATTGAAGCAAAAGGGTATATTATATTTTCTTTATCAATAAATGTGTTACCGGTTATGTTCACATGAGAATGTATTTTGGTATATTCTTCAATTACAACATCTGGCCCTATAACACTATATGGTCCAATTTCTACATTTGATGAAATTTTAGCTTTGGGGTCTATAATTGCAGTTTTGTGTATCATTTATCGGTTGTCCTTAATAAAACTTTTTAAGTCTCTTGCTGGATATCCCATAACTTTTGAATTATCTGGTATACTTTTAATTACACCACTGCCTCCTGCAATTTGTACGTTGTTTCCTATCTTTAAATGTCCTGAAATTCCAGCTTGTCCACCAATCATTACATTGTTACCTAGTGACGAACTTCCTGCGAAACCAACCTGACCAGCAATAATGCAATTATTTCCAATATAATTATTATGTGCAACATGGACTTGATTATCCAAATAAGTATTTTTACCAATTAAAGTGTTAGACATGGAGCCTCTATCAATTGTAGATCCACAGCCAATTTCCGCATTATCATCTATAATAACTATTCCTATATGTGGATATCGAAAATTTTTATCTTTCTCAGGAAAAAAACCAAAGCCCTTTTTTCCTATTACACAACCATCTAAAATATTTACATTATTTTTAATTATAGAATTTCGTATAATAACATTTGACCCTATAGAACAATTATTACCAATAATAACATTACTTTCTAAAATAGTATTATGGCCTATTAAACAATTTTTTCCTATTTTAACTTTTTTACCAACTAAAACATTTTTTCCAAATTTAACTTTTGATTTATTAGAAGTTTTTTCAATATTTTTAACCCTTTGATCAAAATCATCTGTGACTGAATTAGGATAAAAGTTTTTAGTAATTTTAGCTACACTAATTAAAACATTTTCAACAATTATTTTATTGCATTTTTTAGGTAAAATTTGAGAAAGATTTTTTGTAGTTATACAAAATAAAGCTTTAGTTTTAGAGGCTAATGACTCGTACTTTTTAGAATGAAAAAAGGTAACTTCATTAGATTTAGCAGTAGCAAGATCTTTAATATCAAAAACGTCAAGATTTTTAAAATTGCCCATATTAATACCGGAAAGCTCTAAAAGTTTTTTAATCTTAAATGGGCCTTTATTTTTAAAAAAAGGATTGGTCATTAAGTTAATCTTTAGCAAATATAAAATTTAAAGCTTATCAAGAATTATTACTAATTATTTTCTGTCAACTATAGTGGCAGACCATTGAGCATCAGCCATTTTTTTTCCATCTACAAACGCTTCTCCTTTGTATTTCCATACACGTCCATGGGATCTTGTAGCTTCTATATTAAGTTCAAGTCTACAGTCTGGTATAACAGGATTTCTAAACCTTGCTTTTTCAATACCCATTAAAAATACAAGTTTATTTTGATAAGTTTCTTTATCTATTCCAGCGGCAGTTAAAGCTGCTGCTGCTTGGCCAAAAGCTTCAACTATTAAAACACCTGGCATAACTGGGTTTCCTGGAAAATGACCTTGAACAAAAAAACTATCTTTTTTAACATTAACTATAGCTGTAGCCGAAAAAAGTTTTTTTATATTAATTAACTCCTCAATTAGAAGCATTGGTTCTCTGTGAGGTAATAGTTCAATGATTTCTTTTTTAGTTAGTGAATTTTTCATAAGAATAATGCTTAAAATTTTAAATTTTTTAATTCTTCATTTAACAAGTCTGTAATATCTTGGGTTATTTCAAATTCAGTTTTACCAATTATAATACTTTGTTTATGTAAAATAATTGGTGCCGATTTACCAGAAGCGTATTTTCCAACAATTTTAATAATTTTTTCAGAAAGTGTTGATTGAGCTTTTAATTGTTTTTTTTTTAGATCATTAAAAGAATTAGCTTTTTCAGAATTAAATTTATCAACTTTAGATTTAAATGCTTCAGCTTTTTTTTTAAATTGCTTTTCATCTAAAATATTTTTTTGTGAAACAAGTTGAACTTCTTCTGATTTTAATTGATCTTCTTTTTTTTTGTATTGATCAATTAACTGTTTTTGCTTACTTTCAATTTGTGTAATAATTGATTTACCAGCTAATGAATTATTTAAAACATAATCTAAATCTAGAATTAAAATTTGGTTTTCTGAGTAAGATTGTTTCGTGAAAAGCAAAAAAAATACTAAAATAATCTTGATTAACTTAAATTTCATTAAAATGAAGTTCCTAAGTTAAATCTAAATGACTCAGTTTTATCAGTAGAGCTTTTACTTAATGCTTGTGAAAAAGAAAAATTTAAAGGTCCTATTGGAGTAAATATATCCAAAGATAAACCAGTAGCACTTCTTATAGAACCTGTGTCATCTAAATTATCATTATAATCAACACCCCAAACATTTGCAGCGTCAATAAAAAAGGAAATATCTGTATTTTCAAATGAAGGTAATAATTCTGGTAAAGTTGCATTAAAGTTTACTGTCGAAATATAATTACCACCTATATAATCTTCATTTTCAACTGGGCCAATTTTTCCAGGTTCAAAACCTCTCAATCTACTACTTTTCACGTAAAGTCTTTTTGATATACGCACATCTTCTTCATTTAGTGTATTAACAGCTTTTCCAAAAAAACTTAATTTTGTTACAGTATTAGATATTTTTTTATAATGAGAAGTTTCGAAAGAATTTACAATTTCATAATTATTAGAAACAACGGGGAGTTCTTGATAAAAAGTATTCACAAAACCTTGATCAGGACGATATCTTTTATTTCTTAGGTCATACTTTAGACTATAGTTAAAATATCCATCTACATAATCGCCCTCTTGCTTTTTAAGGGCTGCTGAAGCAGCAGATGTTGTTTCAAGTTTTTCAAAAGCTAAATCTATTTCTGGTGTAAAATAAAAATTTTCATATTGTTGAAAAGATGTACCTAATGAAAGTCCAATATCAGAAGTTTTATAACCAAAATCACTTTCATTATCAGTATTAGTGCTTCTTAAAGATGTATAAAGTGTGTTATCTGTATAATTAAAATTTGGTTTTTCATAGATAAACATTCCTTTAATTGAGTTCTCTGAAAATTGTAAATTAGTATTCAATTTAATGCCTTTACCTAAAAAATTATTTTCTTTTATTCCACCACCAATAGTACCACCTGATGTACCAACGCCTGCCGCTAATGAAATTTCACCAGTAGGTTTTTCTTCAACTGTAACATCTATTACTTTTAAATTATCATCAGAACCAGGTAAAACATTTGTTTCTACAGTCTTAAATATATTTTTTGCTTTTATATTGTTAATTGATTTATTAAATAGTATTTCATTAAAAGGATCACCCTCATCTACAATAAATGAATTTCTAATGACTTCTTCTAATGTAAATTGGTTTCCTAAAATATTAATTTTTTCAACATAAAACTTTTCTGTATCGACTAAAGATATTGAAATATCTAGTTTATTATTATTAATAATCTTTTCTGATAATGATGCATCAATAAATTCGTATTGTTTAGAAAGAGCAATTTTATCTACTTCTCTTAAAACTTTTTCAATCTTATCTAATGAATACTCTTTATTTTCTAATTTTTTAAGTTTTTTATTTATCTTTATAAAATATTTTTCATCATATTCATCTGATAAAACTAGATCTAACTTATTAAATATAAATTTTTCTCCTGCATCAATTTTGTAAATCAATTTAAATGATCCATTATCTTTAAACTCAACAAATGAGTTGGTTACATTTACAGAATAATAGCCATTGTTTTTATAAAAGTTGGTTAGTAATCGTTTGTCTAACTCCATTCTTTCATAATTGAGGTATATATTTTGAGAAATAAATTTCCAAAATTTAGCTTCTTCTGATGTTATAACATTTATAAGTTTTCTACTTTTGACTTTTTTATCTCCAATGAATTCAATTTGATTAATCTTTGCTCTTTCACCTAAGTCGATATCATAAATTAACTTAATTGAGTTTTGGTTTTCATTTAATATAGACTTAGTACTAATATCGGCAAAATAATAACCATTAGATTTGATAATATTTTTAATTAAATTAAGGTCGGATAAAAAAAATGTTTCAACATAAGATTTTCTGCTTTTAAGATTAATTTTTTCAAAGAGAGCTTCTTTGAGATTAGTACTTTTAATACCATTTATAATAACATCCTCAATTATTGGATTTTCTACTACGTCAATTTCAAGTGTAGAATTTTTAATATTTAGTTTTACGTTCTTAAAAAAATTCGTCTGATAGATTTTTAAAAGAATTTCATTTAGTTCATTTTGATCATAATCAGAATTAAGGTCTATCTGTCCAAAAACAATAATAGACTCTTTAGATAGTCTTTTATTACCAGTTACTTTAATATCATTGATAGTTTCAGCTATAGAAAAAGTAACTAAAAATATTAAAAATAAATTAATTAGTAAAATTCTTAAAAACATAAGATCTTATATAACCAATGAGTTAATTTTTAAACTTACATAATTGCTTAACTGTTCAATTTGTGCAACGTTTTTTGGTGTAATTCGCTTATATTTTAAAAATTCTTTATTATTAATCGTTTTTAATAACAACTTAGAAATATCAGAAAACTTAATTTTTTTTTCTAGAAAGAGATGAACTAGTTTATCATTAGCAGCAACGATCACAGTTTCATATAAGGAATTTTTTGAGGGTAACATTTTTAATATTTTAACTGCTGGAAATTTTTTAATTTCAATTTTTTTAAAATCAAGATTATTTATAATGTCCATATTCAAATAATTTGATTTAATTATTTTTTCAAAATTTGGATATAACGAATTAAAAATTGGTATTGTCATATTTGTATCATGTATTAAAAGTTTAGTTAAACCATTGGTGAATTTTACTATTGCATGTACATAAGATTTTTGATGAACCAGAATATCAAGTTTATCATAATCTAAGTTAAATATTTTTCTTGCTTCAATAATTTCAAAAACTTTATTTATCATTGTTGCTGAGTCGATACTAATTTTTTTTCCCATTTTCCAGTTTGGATGTTTAAGAGCCAATTTTGGTGTTATGGATTTGAATTTTCTTAAGGGATAATTGATAAAAGGTCCTCCAGATGCAGTTATAAATAACTTTTCAATGTTCTGGTTTTCAGCTTTTTCTATCAACGACCAAATAGAAAAATGTTCAGAATCAATAGGAATAAATTTTGTTTTAAATTTACTTAAATGTCTATTAATCAACGACCACCCACATATAATTGATTCTTTGTTTGCAATAGCAATATTTTTAGTAAATTTTATTATCTTTAAGGTAGGACTCAAACCTTCCAAACCTGTAATAGCGTTCATGGTATAGTATAGCTTTTTGTTTTTAAATATTTTATTTAATGATTTGTAATTATTAAAAACATTAACTTTTTTATTCTTAAAAGTTTTTTTAAAAATTAAAAACTTTGATTTGTTTGTAATTATTACATTTTTAACTTGAAACTGTTTAACTTGTTTTGATAGATCTTTAATATTTTTATTAACCGTAAGAAGAATAATTTCAAAATTTTTTTTATCTTTTTTTAGAATATTAATCAAAGACTTTCCTATAGAACCAGTAGATCCTAATATTGCAATTTTTTTTTTCATATTGTTAAATAAAAATACTCCAAATAAAAATTCCCACTGGTATAGCAAAAAGCATTCCATCAATTCTATCTAAAACACCTCCATGTCCTGGCAATAAATCTCCAGTGTCCTTTACATTAGCTTTACGTTTAAGAAATGAGATAAAAAGATCACCAACTTGGCATACACACGAAACTATTATTGCAAGCATCGTTAGTTCGTATGTATTATTAAATTTTTCTGGGAATAGATAATAAAAAATTGGCACTAAAGTTAAAGATAGGACAAATGAACCAATGGAACCTGATATCGTTTTGTTTGGACTTATTTTTGTAAGTCTTCTGCCTTTAAAAATTTTTCCAAATATTAGTCCTCCTATGTCCGAAAAAATACAAATAGAAAACAAATAAAGTATATTTAAATGATAATTATCAAGTGTAATTCCATTAAATATGACAAAGGAAAATACTGCTAGATATATTAAACTGACTGCCTTAATTAATAATTTTAAAAATTTTGAATTAAAAGTTTTTTTTATAAAAATTTTTGTGATCAGTCCTTGAAATTCAATCCATGAAATTAATGAAATTATAATTAGTGAAATAATTAATATATATGAATAAAAAAATGTTAAAGCAAATAGACTAATTAATAATAAGGATGTTATTATTCTTTTTGTTAATTCTCTATTCATTATATGGATCCAAAGTTTCTTTTTAAATATCTAAATTTTTCTAATAATTTTTTATAATCATTTTTTTTAAAATCTGGCCAAAGTTTTTTTTCAAAAAAAATTTCAGTATAAGCTAATTGCCACAATAGAAAATTACTAAGTCTTTGAGTATCACCAGTTCTTATTAAAAGATCAGGATTTGGTATACCTTTTGTGTATAAGTTTCTTTCAATATTTTTTTCATTAATCTTTAATTTTTTTTTTTGTGTATTTTTTACTGCACTTAATAATTCTTCTTTTGAACCGTAGTTTAAAGCTAAGTTTATTTGTAAACTTTTATTCTTAGAAGTTTTTTTTTCTGATTTATTCAATAGATTTTGTAACTTTTTTGTGAATTTCTTTTTGTTACCTAATATCTTTAATCTTATATTCTTTTTAATTAGTTTATCTAATCTTTTAAGTAGAAAGTTTTCTAATAAATCAAATAAAAAAGTAATCTCCTTTTTAGGCCTTTTCCAATTTTCTGTTGAAAAAGTATAAAGTGTTAAATACTTAATTTTTTGGTTTAAAGACTCTTCAATTATAGATTCGATTGACTCTAAACCTGCTCTATGACCTGAATTTCTGGAACCTTTATTTTGAATTCCCCATCTTCCGTTTCCATCCATGATGATGGCAACATGTTTAATTGGGTTCATATTGTCATTATTTCTTTTTCTTTAGAATCAACTTTTTCATCAATTTTTTTAATATGAGCATCTGTAAAATGTTGAACATTTTTCTCGAATTTATTTTCTTCGTCTTCACTTATATCTTTATTTTTAAGTAAATTTTTTAGGTCATCATTTGCTTCTCTTCTAATATTTCTTATTGAAATTTTACATTTTTCACCCATAGATTTAATTACTTTTTTAATTTCAATTCTTCTTTCCTCACTTAAATCTGGGACTGGTAATCTAATAAGTTGTCCATCGATTTGTGGGTTTAATCCTAATTCAGATTTTTTGATAGCTGAATCTATTAGTATAACGTTATTTACATCCCACACTTGGATGTTTATCATTCTTGATTCTGGAGTAGTAATACTTGCTACTTGATTTATTGGCATTGCCTGACCATATACATCTACTTTAATTAGATCCAACATACTTGCATTGGCTCTTCCTGTCCTTAAAGATGTTAATTCTTTGTTAAAAACCTCAATGGTTTTGTCCATTTTTTGGCTATATGTTTTTTCATTGAACATTTATTCACCAATTTTTAATCTATAAAAATCTTTGATCTTTAAATCTGCAACACTAAGTTCTTTTACAATTTCTTGTACCTTTTTTTTAGGTTCCATTACCCAAGCTTGAGATAATAAAGCATTTTCTTCTTTAAATTTATTAAGTTTACCTAAGCTAATTTTCTGAGCTATCTCAACAGGTTTACCTGAGCTTTTAAGTTCTTCAGTAATAAGTTCTTGTTCTTTTTTTAAAACTTCTTTATCAATCGAATTAGTATCCAGAGCTATTGGGTTTGAGGCAGCAACATGCATAGCAAGTTGTTTGCCAAACGATTTTATCGTGTCTGATGTATCATTAGTTTCTAAAGATACAATAACAGCTAGTTTAGATAAATTGTCCTTTACAACTGTATGCAAATAATTGAAATTTTTGGCACCAGAACTATTAAAGGTTTTAATTCTGCCAATGGTAATTTTTTCTCCCATTTTAGCGATTAAAGCTATAAGATTATCTTGAACTGTTTTTCCATTTACCATTAAAGTTTTGTTGAGTTTTTCTAAATCAGAGTCATTCTTATTATTTAATTCACTTAATTCTTTTGCAAATAAAATAAAGTCATCATTTTTTGCTACAAAATCTGTTTCACAATTTAATTCAATAACAGATGTTTTATTTTCATCTCCACTAGTTGCAACAACTCCTTCTTTTGCATTTCTTGACATTTTTTTTGAAGCTTTCGAAATTCCTTTTACTCGTAAGATTTCTATCGCTTTTTCTAAATCACCACCAGATTCTTTTACTGCTAAGTTGCAATCTTTAAATCCTGCACCTGATACTTCTCGTAACTTTTTTACTTTTTCTATATCACTCATATTAATTTAATTTTTCTTTTTTTTTAGAAAACTTTTTATCTAATTTTTCTCTATCCAGTTCTTGAACTGTTTTAGTTGATTTTTCCTTAGACTTTTGATCCTCTAATTTAGGTTTGTCTTCAGCTTGAGATGGTGCTGCTTTTTTTGCATTAGTGATAGTTTCTTTAACTAAATTACAGTAAAGATCTATAGCTCTTCTAGCATCATCATTACCTGGAATTGGAAAATCTATTCCATCTGGGTTTGAGTTGCTATCCAAAATTGCAATAATTGGTATACCTAGTTTTACAGACTCTTGGATTGCTAATGATTCATAATTTGTGTCAATAATAAATACTAAGTCTGGAACTTTCTTCATTTCTGCAATTCCTCCTAACGACCTTTCTAGCTTATCTTTTTTGACGCTCATTTTTAAAAGTTCCTTTTTTGTAAAACCTCTATTTTCTGCAACTAAATCTGACTCATACTTTTTCATTTTTTTAATAGATCCTGAGATTGTTCCCCAGTTAGTTAACATTCCACCTAACCATCTATAATTAACAAAATATTGTCCAGTCTCTTTAGCAACTTCAGCAATAGCCTCTGAAGCTTGTTTTTTGGTAGATACAAAAAGAATTTTTCCGTTGTTAGCTATTGTATTATAGACTTTTTCTAAAGCTACATTGGTTAATTCCAATGTTTGTGTTAAATCAATTATATGGATTGAGTCTCTTTTACCAAAAATATATTTTTTCATCTTGGGATTCCATCTCAAAGTCTTGTGACCTAGGTGAACTCCTGCTTCTAATAATTGTTGAATTGTTAAACTTGGTATTTTCATATTTATTCCCGGTTAAGCCACCACAGTATTTTCCACTTAAGGACCGGAGGTATAAAACCACAAACTGTGTGCGTGTTAATTTAAATTAAGAGTTATTTACAAATTATTTGTAGAACAAACAAGTCTTTTTTAATGAATAATGGTCGAAATATCATTGTTTCTGAGGATATTGATAGCTTTCCTATCAACAGAACGCTTATTTTTTAGTTTAAAACTAATATTGTTGTTTTCATTGTTAATATTAATCCTTACTTCGGTTTTACCTTCCTCTGCCACTAAATCAGATATTTTATCTACGTCTTTAATTGATTTAATATTAAATATTATTTCATTAACAGGTTTATTAAAAAGATCTTTAAGAGAAGCTATTTTTTGAACATTTATTCTTTTAAGTCTGTTTTCATCATTAGAAAAGGTTTTGATTAAGGTTATGATTAAAGAATTACCCTCAACTAATATTTCCCGGTTCATTTCTAAAATATCAGAAAAAACAAAAAGTTCAAAAACACTTGTTAAATCGGTAAACTTAATGACGCCATATGAGTTTCCTTTTGCAGTTTTTCTTTCAGTAATTTTAAGAAGTGTAGCTGCAATATTTGCATCTTTAATATTATCATCTAGATTAAATTTTGCATAATCAACTATTTTATAATCATCAAAAATTTCTTTAAATTGATTTAAAGGATGGTCGGAAATAAAAAAACCAATAGCTTCAAATTCTCTTGATAATCGATCTTCAAAATTCCAATCTTCAATATCAATAATTATTTCGTTATCCAGATGTTCATCAGAAGCAAAAAGATCAATTTGATTTGCTGCTTTATTTTCATAAACATTTTTTGTCTTTAAAATAAAATTTGGAATAGAATTAAATAATGCTTGTCTATTATTATCTATATTATCAAAGGCACCTGCTTTAACTAGACCTTCTAATTGAAGCTTATTAATATCTTTTGGGTTAACTCTATTTAAAAAATCATAAATGGATTTAAATTCACCATTTTTTTTTCTTTCTTTAACAACGTTTGATATTGCTTCATAACCAACACTTTTAATTCCTCCAAGTGCATAATAAAAATTATTCTCATCAAACTGAAAATCTGCAAAGCACTTGTTAATATTGGGTCTTATAACTTTGATTTTAATTCTTTTTAGCTCTTCATGGAACTCACTGAGTTTGTTTTGATTTGAAATATCCATTGTCATTGATGCAGCAAAAAACTCATTAGGATAGTATGTTTTTAAAAATGCTGTTTGATAAGAGATTATTGCATAAGCAGCTGCATGACTTTTGTTAAACCCATACTCAGCAAATGGTTCAATCTTTAAAAATATACTAGCCGCAACATCTTTGCTGATTCCATTTTTAAGAGCACCTGCGATAAATCCTTGTTTCTGTTTTTCAAGTTCAGCTCTTTTTTTTTTACCCATAGCTCTTCTCAAAATGTCAGCTTCACCAGCTGTAAAACCCGAGAGTTTTTGTGCAATTTGCATCACCTGTTCCTGATAAATAATAACTCCATATGTGGGTTTTAAAATATCCTCAAGTAGTGGATGCAAGTAATCAGGTGTTTGTCTTCCGTGTTTACAGTCATTATAAATTGGTATGTTGCTCATAGGTCCTGGACGATAAAGAGCAACTAGTGCAATGATATCTTCGATATGGTTAGGTTTCATTTGTAATAATGCTTCACGCATACCAGCACTTTCAACCTGAAATAAACCAACAGTGTTTCCAGAGGATAAAAGTTCAAAAACTTTTTGATCATCATAGTTGATATCATCAATTTTAAATTCTTTAATTTTTTTATTAATCAACTTTTGTGTTCTATTTATTACAGTTAAAGTTTTTAATCCTAAAAAATCAAACTTTATTAAACCGGCATTTTCTGCAGAATACATATCAAATTGTGTGGATGGTAATAATAAGTTTGCTGAAGCATCTTTGTATAGAGGAACAACATCTGTTAATTTTCTATCAGCAATTACAACACCTGCTGCATGAGTTGCTATGTTTCTATTTAAGCCCTCTAATTTTAAGGAAAGTTCGGTTAATTTTTTTACTCGAGGATCTTCATTAATTAATTTTTGAAGTCGAGGCTCACTATTTATGCACTCTGTTAAGCCTTGAGGTCTAGAGGGATCAAACGGGATCATCTTAGAAATACTATCAACAAATCCATAAGGTAAACCTAGTACTCTACCAACATCTCTAATAACCATTCTTGCTTTTAATTTTCCAAATGTAATTATGTGAGAAACACTATCTTTGTATTTTGTTGTCAAATACTTAAAAACAAGATCCCTTTTTTCCTCACAAAAATCTATATCAAAGTCAGGCATAGAAACACGGTCAGGGTTTAAAAATCTTTCAAATATCAAATTAAACTTTATTGGATCAACATCTGTAATAGATAGACACCAAGCAACGAGAGAACCAGCACCAGACCCTCTACCAGGACCTACTGGAATATCATTTGTTTTTGCCCATTTGATATAATCTGAAACAATCAAAAAATAACTTGGATATTTCATTTCAATTATGATTTTAAGTTCATGGTTTAATCGATCTTTATATTCTATAAAATCTTCATTAGACTCAATATCTTTTAAATCGATTTTGAATACCTTCTGAAACTTTTCTTTTAAACCGTCAAAAGAGTCTTTTTTAAGAATTTCATCTGCGCTACCACCTTTTTCAGAACTAATGTTAGGTAGAACTGGTTTTGAAAATTGTGGTCTAAAACTACATCTAAAAGGAAGATTAAAATTATTTTCTAAAGCTTCAGGAAGGTCTGAAAATAGCTTAAACATTTCTTCATCCGATTTAAAGTAATGCTGGTCACTATATTTGACTCTATTTTTATCATTAATATATGTTTTAGAACCTATACAAGTTAAAGCATCATGTGCTTCGTGCATATCAGGTGTAAGATAGAAAACTTCATTTGTAGCAATAATAGGAATCTTTATTCTAGATGATTGTTGAAGATTAAATTTTTCAAAGGAAATTTCATTTTGATCACCATGTCTTTGAATTTCTAAATAAAATTGTTCTTTAAATTTATTTGATAAATTTTTGTATAGTTCTTTAATTTCATCAAGACGTCCTTTTTCAAACAATTTTCCAAATAAACCATGTATTGTTCCAGATAGAATAACTACACCATCTGTTTCTACCAACAACTCTTTGATATCCAGATGAGGGTTAGAAAGTGCATCATTCTCTAAATATGATCTAGAGGATAACTCTATTATTCGCTTATATCCTTTTTCGTTAAGTGCTATCAATGGAAGGAGACCTGTCGTATCATGAAAATTGAAATTAATTTGAGTACCTATAATTGGTTGTGTACCAACTTTGGAAATACTTTCAGCAAATTCTAAAGCACCAGATAAATTTGAAGTATCACTAAGTCCTATAGAAGTAATCTTTTTTGTTTTACAATAATCTTTTAAATCTTCAATTTTAATAGCACCTTCACAAATTGAATATTGTGAGTGTATTTTAAGATGGTTAAATTTTTGTTTATTTGATTCTAGCATTGATAGTTTTTATATTACCATCAATCATTTCTAGTTTGCAATCAGCCATATTTGCAAAAAATCTATTATGGGTTGCATAAATAATTAATCTGCTTTTGCTTTTTAAATTTTTTAAAACTTTAAAAACCTCTTTTGCAGTTAAAAGATCTAAACTACCTGTTGGTTCATCTGCCAATAAAATCTCAGGTTCATTAATTAATGCTCTAGCAATAGCTATTCTTTGCATTTCTCCTCCTGATAGCTCAGAGGGATAGTGATTTTCCCTTGAGGAAAGGCCCACTTTTCTTATTAAAGTTTTTGCTTTTTCAATTGCGTTCTTTTTAGTGTCATTTAGTGCCAAGCGTGCTAAAAAAACATTCTCTAAAGAGGTAAAGTCAGCAAGTAAATTATTTTGTTGATATATTATGCCAATTTTTTTTGATCTAATCTTATCATTAGTTTCATTTTTAAAAAAATCAATTTCATTATTATCAATTAATAATTTACCAGTAGTTGGTTTATCGATCATTGATAAAATATTTAATAATGTAGATTTTCCAGAGCCGGATGGACCCATTATAGAATATATTTTGCCTTTTAAAAAAGAATAATTGATATTTTTTAAAACAGATATCTTTTTGTTATTAGAAAAGGATTTTGATATTTTTTTAAGAGTAACTAATTTATTCATATTTTAAACCTTTAACTGGATCTAGCTTAGAAGCTTTTATTGCAGGAAAAATTGACACTAAAATTGTAATTAGAATGGAGCTTAAGGAAATTATAAAAATTGATTTTGGATTAATCTCTGAAGGCATAGTGCTTAAAAAATAAATTTCTTCAGGAAACAAACTTATATTAAACGTGTTACTTAAAAATTCTCTCAAATTTTCAATATAAATTGAAAACATTACACCCAAAAAAATCCCAAATAAAGTAGCTGAGGTTCCTATAATAACTCCAACTAAAAAAAATATTTTTGTTATAGATTTATTTAATACACCAATTGATTTTAATATAGCAATATCTTTTGTTTTATTTTTAACTAAAATTGTTAAACCTGAGATAATGTTAAAAGCTGCAACAATTATAATTAAGGATAAAATTATAAACATTACATTTCTCTCAACTTTTAACGCAGAAAAAAGTGAACTATTCATATCTGACCATGAATACACATATTCATTTTCAAAAATTTTTTGTATTTGAGTCTTGACTGGTTCAACTTTTGATGGATTATTTAGGTATATCTCTAAATTTCTATCATTTTTGTTGTAACCAAAAAAACTCTCTAGAGTTTTAAGGTTGATAAAAGCAACATTTGAGTCAAAGTCAGCTAATCCACTATCATAAATTGAACTAATAATAAATATTTCTTGCTTAGGAAGGTTGCCAATAATAGTTTCAATACCTAAAGGAGACATTATTGAGATTTTATCTCCTATATTTAAATTTAGAGTAAAACTTAATTCTTTTCCTATTGAAATATGATTTTTATAAAGTTTATTAGTATTTCCCTTAAAATCACCTTTTTTAATAACATCTAGTTTGGAAAAATCATTATTTTTATATCCTCTTAAGACAAGGCCTTTTGTATATTCTTTACTTATGATTATTGCCTCTCCCGAATTACTAAAAATTAAATCTTTAGAAATAATATTTAAATAATTATCTTCAAGTTTTTTTAACAAAATAGGTTTATCGTAAGGCTTAACAGTTACATGTGCGTTAAAACCTACTATCTTATTTATAAGTTCTGTTCTAAAACCATTCATTACAGACATAACTATTATTAAAACAGCCACACCAAGGCTTATTCCTATAAATGAAAAAATTGAAATAATATTTAAAAAACCATCTTTTTTTCTGGCTTTTAAATATCTAAACGTAATTTCTTTTTCTAATGCGGAAATCAATATTTTGCTTTTTCTTCTTTAATTATTTTAATAATATCTTTTAATGGTAATTCTAAAGACAGCTCATCACCAGTTCTTTTAAATTCTACTAACTCACCACCAGTTTTTTTACCAATAATAATTTGAAATGGAGCTCCTATTAAATTCATCTTTTTTATTTTAGAAGATAAATTTTCATCTGTATCATCTATAATTGCTTCTATATCATTTTTAATAAGTTCATTATAAATGCCGTTTGCTTTTTCTAGGGCTATACTTTCATTTTTACTAACCATAGGAATTATCGAAACATCATAAGGTGCAACAGAAATTGGCCATCTCATAACTTCTAGATGATTATCATATTTAGCTTCTATTATTGCACCAACTAGTCTTGATACGCCAATTCCGTAAGAACCCATTTTAACAAAATCTTTTTTTCCACCAGGCAAATCTACAGATGCACCCATTGATTTAGAATACTTATCACCAAAGTAAAATATATGGCCTACTTCAATACCTTTTGTTGTAAGTCTATTTTCTTCTGTGACTTTATCCTCAAATTCTTTTTTATTAAATTTTTCATCTGTAACTGCATAAAATTTTTCATATTTTTTTCTTAATTCCTCTAAAGATTTTTTTTCAACTTTAGTATCATCACTATTAACTTTAAATATTCTTTCATCTGCAAAGATTTTACTTTCGCCAGTATCAGCTAAGATAATAAATTCATGAGAAAGATTTCCACCTATTGGTCCTGTATCAGCTGCCATTGGGATTGCAGTAAGCTCAAGTCTTTTAAATGTTTTCAAATATGACAAAAAGAATTTATTATAAGAAAAAACTGCATCATCGTCATTTACATCAAATGAATAAGCGTCTTTCATGTAAAATTCTCTACATCTCATAATTCCAAATCTTGGTCTTACCTCATCTCTAAACTTCCATTGAATATGGTATAAAAGTTGTGGTAAAGATTTATATGATTTAATACTAGATCTAAATATATCTGTAACTAATTCTTCATTTGTTGGTCCATATAGCATTTCACGACCTTGACGGTCTTTTATACGAAGCATTTCATCTCCATAATCATCATAACGACCACTTTCTTTCCAAATTTCACTTGATTGAATTGTTGGCATTAAAATTTCTTGAGCTCCAATTTTGTTCTGCTCTTCTCTAACAATTTGTTCTATCTTTTTCATTACTTTAAAACCTAGGGGCAGCCAAGAATAAATACCAGCTGAAGATTGTTTTATCATACCAACTCTAAGCATTAATTGATGTGATTTAATCTTTGCTTCTGATGGGTTATTTTTTAAAATTGGTATAAAGGATTTTGAAATATACATTTTAGTTAATCAAATTTCTTAAATTTAGATATTCATACTTTATTAATAAATAAATTATCACGAAAATAATACTTGTTATTCCAGTACAATAAATAAACTTTTTTAGCATTTTTGGATTTTCAGGTGATCCAGCGTCTTCGCCATCAATTTTGTATGTTTTTGCCCTAATGACATCAACAGGCAGTATTGCAAAAAATACTATCCACCAAATTATTATATAAATTATAGCAAGTCCTGTGATGCTCATTTAAATCTGAACTAAATTAATATTTATAAAAGGTCTTTTTCCAATCATCTCTTTAGTATACTTTCTACCTACAACTTTTAAAGCATCAATTAAATTATATTCTTGTTTTTTACTCGCTAGTGAAAAAGTTTTAGTTGTTTTTTGTATTGCTTCTTCCAAACCATATACAAATTCATCTATATCTGTAACAGGCAAACCTCTAAATGTTAGTATGGGGGTTTTATGAACTTTTCCTTTAGGTGTTATTAAAATTGTTATTTCTATATAACCATTAGCACTTAAATTTTTTCTATCTTTAATTGACTGAGCATCTTCTTCTACACTTGTATTGCCGTCAAGATAAAGTCTGCCACTTGGAGCCTTGTCATAAACATGAGGAATGCCTGGAGCTATCTTTATAATATCACCATTTTCTACTTGGACAGCATGTGGGACTTTCATCTCGTGTGCAAATTTAACATGTTCAATCATATGTCTATGTTCGCCATGAACAGGAATAACACATTTAGGTTTTACCCAGTCATACATTTCCCTAAGATCATCTCTATTTGGGTGACCAGAAACATGAACAAATTCACTTTCTTCTGAAATAACTTCGATACCATCTTTAACTAATTGGTTTTGTAATTTATATAATTTTTTTTCATTACCTGGAATTATTTTTGATGAAAAGATAACGGTATCATCTTTCTCAATAAAAACATCTGGATGAGTATTGCTAGAAATTCTCATAAGAGCAGCCATAGGCTCACCTTGACTACCAGTACAAAGATAAACTATTTTTTCTCTAGCAATATTTTTTGCTTCACGTGGATCTATTGGTTCAATAACATTTTTTAAGTAACCACATTGTTTTGCAGCCTTAAAAATTCTATGCATAGACCTTCCAACTAATGATATCTGCCTGCCAGTTTTTTCTGCACAATAAAAAGCTGTTTCCATACGGGCCACATTTGATGCAAATGAGGCAACTACAATTCTTTTTTTGAGGCTACCCATTATATTTAATAAACTTTTTCTAACATCTAGTTCAGAACCTGCTTTACCCATGCTAAATACATTTGTTGAATCACAAATCATAGCAAGCACACCATCTTTACCAACTTCTTTAAGTCTGTCTGAATTAATTTTTTCACCAATTAATGGTTCTGGATCAATTTTCCAATCTCCGGTATG